>TARA_B110000037_G_scaffold42263_1_pt1 | contig 24105 bp, 24 predicted proteins | sample TARA_B110000037 | Tara Oceans TARA_B110000037 (sample SAMEA4397196) | marine metagenome | biome: Polar Biome; feature: [MIX] marine epipelagic wind mixed layer (ENVO:01000061); material: water (ENVO:00002006), including particulate matter (ENVO:01000060) such as... | depth 10-100 m
GCGCTCGTTGCGGGACTTAACCCAACATCTCACGACACGAGCTGACGACGGCCATGCAGCACCTGTGCAAATCCCCCGAAGGGTCACACGCTTTCACGTGCTTAGAGATGCATGTCAAGCCTAGGTAAGGTTCTTCGCGTTGCATCGAATTAAGCCACATACTCCACCGCTTGTGCGGGTCCCCGTCAATTTCTTTGAGTTTTAGTCTTGCGACCGTACTTCCCAGGCGGCACGCTTAACGCGTTAGCTCCGGCACAAGGGGGGTCGATTCCCCTCACACCAAGCGTGCACCGTTTACTGCTAGGACTACAGGGGTATCTAATCCCTTTCGCTCCCCTAGCCTTCGAGCCTCAGCGTCAGTAAATGTCCAGTAGCTCGCTTTCGCCACGAGTGTTCCTCTCGATATCTACGCATTTCACTGCTACACCGAGAATTCCAGCTACCCCTCCATTACTCTAGCACGGCAGTATCAGATGCAGTTCCGGGGTTGAGCCCCGGGATTTCACATCCGACTTACCGCGCCGCCTACGCTCCCTTTACGCCCAGTGATTCCGAATAACGCTCGGGACCTTCGTATTACCGCGGCTGCTGGCACGAAGTTAGCCGTCCCTTCCTCTTCTGGTACTATCAACCCTGTCGACTATTAATCGCCAGGTCTTTCTCCCAGATGACAGGAGTTTACAATCCTAAGACCGTCATCCTCCACGCGGCGTTGCACCATCAGACTTGCGTCCATTGTGAATTATTCTCGACTGCTGCCACCCGTAGGTGTCTGGACCGTGTCTCAGTTCCAGTGTGACTGATCGTCCTCTCAGACCAGTTACCCGTCGTAGCCTTGGTGAGCCGTTACCTCACCAACAAGCTGATAGGGCGCGAACCAATCCTTCAGCGACAGCTATTGCTAGCCACCTTTAACCTTGCGGTACTATGGGGTATTAATCCGGGTTTCCCCGGGCTATCCCCCACTGAAGGGCATGTAATTCACGTGTTACTCACCCGTGCGCCACTAAAATCATCCAATATAAATACCGAATTCATTCCGTGCGACTTGCATGTCTTAAACACGCCGCCAGCGTTCATTCTGAGCCAGAATCAAACTCTCCGTAAAATTCAATTGGTGAACTATTGCTAGAACATACTCCAATTGACCTTAGAAGAAGTCCACCCGAAGGCTTTCTTCTTCCGTACTGCGCGATCTTTCGCGCAGCGCACAATTCATTCTATTTTCTTCTTCTCAGCTTAATCTCGCCTGCTTACGGCTGCTTTCTTTGGATAAATCCAAATCTGGCACGATTTTCGCTGAGCCACACTGTCAAAGAGCTTGTTTCGAGGGGACTAAAAAGCCGATCGGGTAGTTGCTAATGTGGAGTTCAAAACTCGCACCCTGCATTACCGCGACCGACTGGCAGTCTCTCGTATCGGCGCTGTTCGCGTCGACGGGCGGAAACTAGTCCGCTAAACCCACAATCGTCAATACGTTTCGTCAGGTTTTTTCAGGTTTTTTTCGGAAGGTGAAATAATCCCCTAAACTATGGGGATTACGCATGGTAAAAAAGTTCTAAACTCACCTTAAATACCATCCGATCAGGCTCTATCTAGAGACGATTTTTACATTTCGAGAGCCAAACATGATCTCCTTCGATAAAACCGACATTCTACTACATCTCTAGTAGTTAGTTCTTAAATTACCGTTGACAGCACCCCGGACACCTGCCCTTTTTATTCCGGGAATATCGGATTCAGAGTCCCCTAAAAGCAACCAACACCATGCCAAAAATCGCCCTGCTCCAATCCAAGACCTTTGCCACAAAACAAGAGTCATTTGACCACCACGAGAAACTCATCCGGGAGGCTGCGGAAGGCGGGGCCCAGATCATTTCCACCCAAGAACTTTTTCTTACTCCCTATTTCTGCACGGTTCAGGATACTAATCGGTTTGATCTGGCAGACAAACTACCGGGACCGGTGACTGACCGGCTTGGAGATCTAGCCAAGGAACTGGGAGTGGTAATCGTCTCTTCGCTATTTGAGAACAGAGGGCCGGGACTCTACCACAATACCGCCGCTATCCACGATGCGGACGGCAAACTCATGGGAATGTACCGTAAGGCACATATCCCTCAGGATCCCGGTTTTGAGGAGAAATTTTACTTCACGCCGGGCGATAGCGGTTGGCCTGTATGGGACACGGCTTTCGGAAAGATCGGAGTCTTGATCTGCTGGGATCAGTGGTATCCGGAGGCTGCACGTTTAATGGCATTGGGCGGCGCGGAGCTTTTGATTTATCCGACGGCAATCGGCTGGCTACCTGAGGAAAAAGAAGAACTCGGGAAGGCGCAGCACTGCGCATGGGAAACTGTGCAGCGCGGCCACGCAGTTGCGAACGGCTGCTACCTCGCTGCAGTCAACCGCGCGGGAACTCACGACGGCACTGAATTCTGGGGGCAATCCTTTGTGGTGAACCCCTATGGGGAGCTGGTTGCCAAAGCCTCGGTGGAGAACGAAGAAATCATTTTTCACGACGTGGATTACAAACAGGTGGAAGATTTTCGGCGTATTTGGCCGTTCTTCCGAGATCGGAGGATCGACGCTTACAAGGGGCTCACTTCCCGCTGGAGACAGACCTGATCAATCGCGCCCAGTGTGAGGGAAGATCACCATCCTCAGCCGCTTGCGCCAACCTTTGAAACCCTCATTCCGGGATGTATCCAAAAAACTTGCGGGTCTTGATGAGTTCCGCAACTTCCTTCGGAACCATACTTTCCCAATCCGAATCCCCTTCTGCAATCTTGGATAGGACATCACGGGAGAAAAAGCTGAGCACATTCTTGTTGAAATTGTCGAGGTCAACGAAGCTGCCCCGGTCGGCAAGATAGCCGTAAAGTTTCGAAAGTTCCGGAGAAACCTTCATGGTTTCGACATTGATAATTTCACCTTTCTCGGCATCGAGAAGCGGGTAGACGAAGAGCTTGAGGTTGTGTTTAAACAGGCGCCCGAAGCTTTCGAGAATCCCTCCCGGGAGCTCCGTGTAGTATTTTTCCTCGAAAATCTCGATGAGGGATGGAACACCCATCACGATTCCGATCCGCTCCCTGGTACGCCACGAGAGGTAGGCGGCGAGGCGGTAATATTCGAAATAGTCCGAGATCAGAACCGTCATCCCGCAGGCAGCCAGGAGATCGGCGCGCGCTAGGAAATCGCGGCGATCCACTTCCTTTCCTCCCGCGAGAAGATTGCGCATAGTTAGCTCAAAGATCGGCAAAACGTCTTTGTCTTTCATTGAGGGGTCGGCCTTGAGCTTCTTCAACGCGCACTCAAGCATGTCAAAGTTTACGTGGGTGGGTGGACGGAAGCTACCGCGCTCAACCAGCACCGCCTTTTTATAGAGAGCCTCGGAGGGTTGAAGCACCTCACCATTTGCACCAAACATCGCAGCACCGCTGAGTCCTAGCTGCACCAACTTCAGTGCGATCAGGCGATTGTCCACTGCGCGGAACTCAATGCCCTCAAACTTGATCATGTCGATCTCGACACGGCCTGTGGTGAGTTTATCCAAGAGGCTTTCCACAAGAAGCTCCGGCTCATGGTGGAGAAAAAAGCCGCCGAAGAGAAGGTTCACGCCCGCGACACCGAGGGCCTCCTGTTGCAGCGATGCCTCGGCATCCAGCATGCGGAGGTGGATCATGATCTGGCTCGGCTCGTCGTGGGGACGGGACTGAAATTTTAAACCCATCCAGCCGTGGCATTCGTTTCCGCCTTTGAACGAACGCGCCACCACCGTATCGGCGAAGGCGAAAAATGCTGTATTGTCGCCACGCTGGTCATTGAGCCGTTCCACGTTCAGTCCGAACTCGCGGTCGAGCATCGCTTGGCAACGGGATTGCGAAACGTAGCGATCCCCGCTGCCGTAAATCGCATCGCTGACCGTCATGTCGTAGGCGGACATGCTCTTCGCTACCGTCCCGGCCGCGCCGCCGACGCGGAAAAACCATCTCACGACCTCCTGACCGGCTCCGATTTCCGCAAATGTCCCATACCAACGAGGATCGAGATTGATTTTGAGGGCTTTTTGGTGGGTATCGAGTTCTAATTCCTGCTGCATAACAAATGATCTATTGATGGGGATGCCTATCCGAATTTTACCGGAATCGGCATAAAAAAAGGTGACGAAGGCATCTCGCCCCCGTCACCAAGTATTTTTAAGGCCGATTATTGCGCGAAGTCCGCAGCTTTCTTACCCTTCTGATAGCCCTTGAAGCCGTAGTCCGAAGCTTTGTATTCCCCAACAATGGAAACATCAGCCTTCTCGGGAACTTCCATTCCCAGCCCCCAGTAAACTCCGTTCACCACCAGCCCGCGGAGACCGTCACTCTCAAGATCGGTAGCTGCGACCATGGTTGTGGTGAAAACTTTTATCGTAGTCCCGGCATCGCTTTATACTTCGCGCGTCCAGACGACCGGTATTGAGGGCTCGTTGACATTCTGCTTACCGCCATCCTTACGTTTTTTTTCGTAACCCGCAGGCTCGCCGTCGGCAACCACGGTGAACTGACGGGCGATTCAGGCCGCCAGCGACCAGCTTTCAACCTTCATTAAGTAAAGGTTTTGAGGGTATCTCCTGCCTTTGGTGGGAAAAACTGAAAAAATCTCAAAATTAGAGACAAGCCCCCGCACTGGAGACGCTCCATAATTGTTCCTGAAGAATACCAATAGCGAAAAACAATGAAATCTCTCATCTCAGCCACTCTCGCAGGCGTCTTCGCAATCGCAACTTCCCACGCTGCCGAAATCGGCAAGCCGGCTCCCGCTTTCACTGCAAAAAACGTAAAAGGCGAGGAAGTAAGCCTCACCGACTCCGCTAATATCGAAGGAGCCGACAAACTTTTCGCCACCGCACTCGACGCCGTAATGGCCGGTAACCAAGTGGCAAACGCCAAGAACGAGCCATACGGCTGCGGCGTTAAATACTAATTTCAACTGTAGTTAAAACTGTTGTGTTTCGGTAGAGACCGTCGCCCGCAAGGGCGGCGGTTTTGTCGTGTCAGGCTCGAGATTCCCTCTTACCCATCTCTAAACATATGAAACCACTGTTGCTCATTTTTCTCACCATCGCCTGTGCCCTTTCCCAATCCGCAGAAAAAGCATGGTATGAACTCGTCGATCAAAAATCACGAAAGGCTCCCGAGTTTTCCTATCAAACAAACAACCCGGAACTTCCAAATATTCTGATCTACGGAGATTCCATTTCCATCCAATATCACAAGGAACTTCGAGAAAAACTCACTGGCAAAGCGAATCTATACCGACTGCCATGGAACGGCGGGGATTCGTCCACGTTGATTTTGAAGATGACCAAACTTCACGAAACTATGGGAAATCCGGATCTGGATGCCCCATGGAATTTTAAATGGGATGTGGTTCAGTTCAACGTCGGTCTTCACGATCTCAAATATATGGATGGGAAGAAATTGGATACGAAAGTCGGCAAGCAAGTTTCGTCCTTGCGCGACTACGAAAAGAACCTCCAGAGCATCATCCCTTATCTTCGTGAACTGGCTCCCGGAGCAAAACTAATCTTCGCCACCACCACCCCCGTTCCCGAAGGTGGAAATGGCCGTGTGGCAGGCGACGCGATCAGATCGCAACCACGTCGCAGCGAAAGTTCTAAAAGAGAATCCGGACATTATCGTGAACGACCTCTATTCCTTCACAAAACCGAATCAGCCAAAGTGGTGGACAAAACCTGGTAACGTCCACTTTAACGCCAAGGGACAGAAGGCACAGGCAGAGCACACCTCCGAGGTTATTTTGAAAGCATTGGAAAAGTGATCATTCGGACAAAATTCTAACCTCATCCGCTTGGACAATCCTTTCCAACTTACCTCCGATTTCGACAAGGAGTTCGCCACCAGAACCCAAGCCTTTCACAAGCCCGGTTTTCCCCACGCCGGAGCAGGTAAATCGAACCAGTTTCCCGGTTAGCCAGCAACGCTGCCGGACGCCATCCATCGTATTTTCGAAACTTTGGTCGATTCGGTCAGCATGGATGGAAAGCCGCTTCACCACCTCCAGCAAAACCGCCGGGCGTTCGACTTCCTGACCGCTCTCAATAGCAAGGGATGTAGCTGTAAGCTCACCCGGAAAATCCATCGAGTTGATATTGATTCCGATTCCGACGATCACGAAGTCCTTGCCCGCTTCGACCAGAATCCCTGCGATTTTCCTTCCGTTCACCAACACATCGTTCGGCCATTTGATTTCCGCCAGCGGAACGAACTTCTCCACCGCTTCCGCCACGGCCAATCCAGTAGCTAGAGAAAGTCTGGACCAGAAGTCCTTGGATGCCGTCGGCTTAAGTAGAACGGAAAACGCCAGCCCTTCGCCCGCAGGGGAAAACCATTCCGCCCCCCTCCTGCCACGCCCTGCGGTTTGGTTCTCGGCAATCAAAACCAGTCCCTCAGCTGTCCCTTTTTCCGCCAGCGCACGTAATTCATCATTCGTGGAGCCAATATCCTCTTTCCAAAGGATGCGAAAGGGGTCCGGCATCAGGGCGGCGGCTTCAGCAAAACCATTCATTCCCGTTCCGGAAAATCTAATCCGATATCCAGTGAAGGAGCCGAGTGGGTGAGTGCCCCCACGGAGATGAAATCCACTCCCGTTTCCGCAATTCCTACAACGGTATCGAGATTCACCCCGCCACTAGCTTCCAGTCTCACGCGGTGCTTCTCGCCGCGCATTTCAACGGCCTCCCGGAGCTCGTCGAGACTCATGTTATCAAGCAGTATGTAGTCCACACCCTCCAGTTCGAGAAATTGGGAAACTTGATCCAACCGATCTGCTTCCAGCTCCACCTGCACATACGGTTTGTTCTCTTTTACCTTACGGATCGCATCCTGAAGAATATCGATTCCGCCCTCGGCGGCGAGATGGTTATCCTTAATCATCGCCCGATCATAGAGCCCCATTCGATGGTTCGTTCCTCCGCCATCCGCAACGGCCTTCTTTTCGAGAGCACGGTAGCCCGGCGTCGTCTTGCGTGTATCGAGGATTTTTGCACGGGTGTGCTTCACCAGATTCACGTAGCGCGAAGTCAGCGAGGCAACGCCGGAAAGCCTTTGGAGAAAATTGAGAGCCGTCCGTTCAGCCGTGAGAATTGACCGAGCCTTTCCCTCCACTCGAATTAGCATCGCACCCGACCCTACATTACTCCCGTCCTCAAGCATCACGTGGACATCGAGGTTTGGATCGACCTCAAGGAAAACCTTCTTCGCAAGCTGAACGCCGGAGACAACCCCCTCATTCCGCACCGTCACGAAGGCGCAAGCCGTCCTCCCTTCCGGGATAAAATATTCTGAAGTAATATCGCCCTCCCCGATATCTTCCTCCAGCGCCATCATGATCAGTTCGTGCGACATGCTTCCTGAATATTTGTTCCGCCCTGCAGTTGGAAGTTTATTCCCCGATCACACTCACCGCGATCCGGCGGTGGTGGGGATCTCTCCTGTGCTCAAAAGTAAAAATCCCCTGCCAGGTTCCCAGCGCCATTCTCCCGCCAATCACCGGGATTACTTCACTCGATCTCGTCAGAGCCATACGGATATGGCTGGGCATGTCATCCGGTCCCTCGTGGGTGTGGATGAAATCAGTATCATCCTCTGGAACAAGTCGGTCGAACCAACGCTCCAAATCTCGCCTCGCGCTGGGATCTGCATTTTCCATCAGGATGAGGCTAGCACTGGTGTGCTGCAAGAAAACCGTCACCTGCCCATTCGTAATTCCAGATTTCCTAACAATCGCTCTGATCTCATCAGAAATTTCGTAGGTTCCTTTTCCCCGCGTTCTCACGGAAAATTCTTCAGTGCATACTTTCATAATTCTTCAAATCCTTTCGTCGCAGTTTCCCGTGTAGCCGCATTGATAAATCGAACGGCTTCCTGATCTATCCTCACCACGCGAAAAAATCTACCTTCAGTTTCGATCACCTCTCCTAAAGCTGGAATCTTCCCGGCGTTAGACATCGCCGCCACCCGATCCAGAGCCACAGCTTGAAAAAGATCCGCTGCCTTTTCTGACTCAAACGCCACATCCCAGACCAATCCGCTGGAAGATTCCCCGTCGGCGAAAAGAACGTATCCATCCTTGATCCAGCTTCCTGCAATCTTCCCTGCCAAACCGACATCCCCCATTTCTGCGACCCACAGATTCAGTCCCAAATAGCCCGCGCTTTCCTCAAGATAAACCTCATCTTCAATCCCAGCAATCGACAGCTTTCCTCCCCGTCCTTTCTCACCCGGAAAAACAACCTCCAAGGTATTCTCTGGAGGATTTCGCATTCCCTCGGCAAATGCCTCCTTACCTTTCACAAAAAGAGTATCGCCCAGGCCCTTCCCCTCGACGGCAGGAAACATCGCCAGCCCTTGTAGGAAATCCGGCAGAGTCATCAATAGCCGTGCCGCCGCACCGTTTTCGTTCATAGGAACAAACCCGATCGCCTGCGCCGACCTCGCAAAAAACCTCGTCTCCGCACCCGAAGCCGCACCCGCGTGAAGGGCTTCACGCGCCCTTGCCAAATCATCACCCGGATACGCTGCCATAGCAGGGAAATGTTGGTTCAGCAAAATCCTCACCAGCAACCGCAACGCAGCCGCCTGATCCGGGACGTTTTTCAAATCAAACCGTTCGGTCACCCATGCATCTCCCGTGCCTTCATCGAACCACCCCAGTGCCCCAACCGATCTGATGGCTACCATCTGTTCAAGCAACCGGTCTTCAGGGCGCAGCCAGCCTATTCTTTGGAAAGCCTCGTTCCGGTCATCGATTCCCTGCGGCCCCATCCTACTTTCGATAGCTGCCTCGATCCGGTATCCAAGCTCTTCGGAAGCGATCCTGTGAAAAACCGGAGTCGACAGAAATTCCAAGTCGTAATCCTTCTCGATCAACTCGATCATTTCAGCTGGGATCGAAACTTCCCCACCCCCTTGCGCAAGCGAACGCAGGGATTCGTTCTCCTTCTGTAACATCCCGATCTCCTCCTCCGCAATCCGGAGCTGATCCTCCAGTCCTCCGGCCGAAACAGCGCCCGAGCCTCCGCCGTTCTGGATTCCATACATCCACCCGCCGACTCCAAGAGCCGCGCCGATAAGGACAGGCAACAACTGTTTCCCCGATATCATTTCCTAAAAAACTATCGACCGGCAGGTAGATCGAAAGGATCGACGTCCAATGCGGTCGGACCACCGAAAACTTCTTCAGCAGTCCGCCCGGGAGTCAGGGTAATTGAGATGGGTGCACTGCGGTTTCCGAGCGCATCGTAGTTGTAAATGAAACGGCGCACCGGCATCTCTTCGCCGGAATTTGGATCGATGCGTTTCACACGGGAGTCGAACATCTGCTCCTCCACCAGTCGTCCGTCGCTTTTCCGGTAGCCGTAGCGGGATTTGAACATTTCGTTCTTCTGCCCATCATAGATTTTGCAATTCATGGGGTTTCCGTGGGCATCCATCCGATAAATCGTCACAAGGAAAAGAGCACCGTTCGCGGTAAATGTTTTTTTAGTAAGCACGCGGTTATCCGGACTACGGGTGAAGATCGTGCGCGAGCCGTCATCGTGCCTCATCACACGGACGTTTGGCCCGTCCACCGCATCAAAACCGACTTCCTCGGCATTTGCCGTCATTGCACCCAAAGCCAGAAGCAGTGCGATTTTCAGGAATTTCATAGGTGTAAACTACCCGCCAAACGCCCGCCCCGCAAGCAGGGAATCCGGGCGTGCATCCCGTCTGATTCGTGGTTATTTAGAGCGCTCATAGATCGCTTCACCCACTCATCACCCGCTGGCTGGGATTAAAAAATGGCATCCCTTTCCTTTCTAGTCCGTGCCTGGCAGCATTCGCGACAAGGTGAATCAGGCCTTCTCCACGCGCCAACCGGATTCGGAAAAAACCTCGCCGCCTGGCTAGGGGCGCTCAGCCAGACCCTGACCGATCTCAACCTTCCCGATGGGGGAAAACCAACTCCCCGTAGTCGAGGCATCCCCGTCCCCGAAGGCGACAGCCAGGCCGATCTTGAAAACCTCACTCAAATCATTAAGCAATAAAAATCCCTCCCACCTCGTCATCGCCGCTGACCTCGTCCAGGCCAAGGACGGCATGAGCACTCACGTGCTGGATATCTTCCGCGAATGGATCGAATCAATCCGCATCCCCATCATACTCACCGAGGGAAACCACGACCGAATGCTAGACTTTTTGAACGCCCTCTCCCTATCAAAACCGTCTCTTATATCGAAATCGACGGCCTCCGCATCACCCACGATCCCGACGAAATCCCTGCCGACCAACCTGGCATCGCCGACCACCTCCACCAGGCCTCCGCATCTAGAAAGCCCCCGCCGAAGCTTGCGCACGCCGTTCTTTCACCTCCGCCATCCGCACTATTTTGTGCTCCCAGCCTTCTCACGTTTCACGGGGCTAAACATCATGAAACCGGAAAAATAAGACGGTATCTTCGTCCCGATCCGAGAAGAGGCCGTTTCACTCGCAGCCTTTCTTTGAGAGCCAGGAGGGCTGCATTCTGCTGCCCAGTAATCCCAGCACACATCCCAAGCTGTTTCTCGGTACTTATTTGGCAGCAGAATGCAGCCAATCCTTGGGTTATAAAAAACCTTTGACGGCCTCGCGCTTGAGGCGGAGTTCGCGCCATTCATTGACGAGGCGGCTGGCTTCGATCATTCCGCAGCCTGCGGGGAGGGAAATTTGGTTTCCGTTCCACCACAGGCCGCGAATCGCAACTACTGCTTCGAAATCACCGTGATCCCAGACACCGAACGGGGCACCGAATTCCTTGGGGCAAGCGAGGCGCTCGCGCCAACCGTTGAGCATCGCCATAGTCTGGTCGGTGCGAGGCAAGGGGCCGAGGGCGGGGGTCGGGTGGAGGCGGCGAAGGAGGCGTTTGGGATCTTGGGCGCTTTCAAGATCGACGGAGATACCTGTTAGAAAATGGACGATGGAGCCAAGACGAAGGATCTGCCTTTCCTGCCTTTCGAGAGAGCCAAGATCGAGCAACTTCGCCACTAACGTCTGGGCGACATATTCATGCTCACGGATCTCCTTTTCATCGACGCCAAATACCGCTTCATCATCCTGTCTCGCTGTTCCGGCCAAGGCCATAGTTTCCAAGCAGAGGCCTTTCATGGAGAACAGCAACTCAGGAGTCGCGCCAGCAAAACCCTTGTCTTCAGTAACCCAGCCGTATGAATGGAGGGGTGCTGACTGGCGCGACATCGCGGACATTACGCCTGCGGAAAGGGATCCCTGCGAAGTGCCACGCTCCGTAACTACGGGGACGGTCTTTTCGATCTGACCTTGGCGGATGCAGGTCATAATTTCCTGGAAAACAATGGAAAACGGCATCGCATCCGGCGTCTCCCACCGGATTTCTGGCACTGCACCACGACCGTATTTCCCTCTGAAACCCTCAGCATCCAAGCGTTCGTAAGTCTCCGGAATCTGCCATGGTTTTTCTTCATGCGTGGCGAAGTCCCGTTTGTAAAACGCGAGCCCTTCACTGGGCGGCTCCTCGGTGGAAACAAACGGACCATGACCTACGATCACGGTTCCATCGCGCTTCGAAAGCCATGCGGTGCACTCTTTCGCTAAGGTCATGCGCTGCTTCCGTCTCCTTCAGATTTTCTAATCTTAGGTGGCTCGGGCTTCTCTTCGGGAACGATCATCTCAATCGATTTAGCGGGCACCCAGCCACGGGTCTTCGTCGCAAAACCGATGTATGCCCAGCGTCCGGACCTTTTGATTACTTCTGCCAAGGAACCCGGTGGAGCATCGATCACCTCGGGAGAAGTCCTTGCTGCATCCGAGTGCAAAACCACATTCGGACCGACTACGACCGCCTGTCGGGCAAGAGACGCAAAATCAGCATCATCTGGATAGTAATGCCATCCCAGAGCGCCTAAAGACATGAGAAGAGGACCAACGACTAGTCCGACTACACCTCCAACACGCCACTTCGAACTTCTGCGTGTTGCCGGATAGATCAGCAATGCGATCACCAGCAACCAAGCCCCAGTCCACAGTCCCCCACGCCACACGGTCAGTGGGATTTTCGCGAGGGTGTATTGGTATTTCGGACGGTTGATCGTGATGGCTCCATATTTTCGCTCGATGAAACGGAGGTTCTGCCTGGCCTCACCATGCCCGCCATCTGCTGCCAGCGCCCTGCGGTAATACAATGCAGCCTGTCCCGGTGCACCCATCCGGTATGCCGAGTTCCCGATGTTGTAGAGAGTGTCTGCTGAAAGGTTTTCAAATGAACCGGCGTCCAGCCAGAGCTTCGCGGCGTCTTCATATTTCGCGGCATCATACGCAGCCTTCGCCTCGCTCTGGATATCTTCCGCAGATGAGTTCGAAACCGAAAATCCGGCCAGAGAAATGAGAAGGATCGAGAAAGCCGCCTTTTTCAAACGGCGGAGAATTTCCTTCCTGCGCCCGCTTGGAACGGAAGCGCCATCCTTCGATGCGCGGAAGCAGAGACTGTCGCGCTCCTCAAGAATTCCCTGAAGATCAGTATCCTTCTCTGGGGTGAGCCACTGCTCGACAAACCCACCGGCTGTGCGGAGAAAATCCAACCCATCGCTAGAAGCGGCTTTCGAAAGCACGCGGTAGTCTTTCTTTTTCCGAAGTTCACGAGCATCTTTTTCAAACCGGTGACTGTAACGCATCCAAAATGCTTTTCCTAGCAACGCAAACGCGATCACTGCCGCAATCGCATGACCGAGCCACCAGGGGAACCCGAGTTTGCCAGCTACAACGAGACGACCGGTATCGATTAAGCCGAGGATATCGGTCATACGCTCGACCGGCATGGGCATGGCCTGCGGAGGCCCCGAACTTTCGAAATTCCTACCTCCGGTGGCAGGAATCATTTTGAGAGGGATCGAATCAGTCGTCACGGTTTCGTATTTCTCTGTTTCAGGATCGAAGAACACTAGCTTGAAAGGAGGAATACCGGTTTTCATTTCCAGAGGACGGATGAACTGGCTGAACACCACCGTCCCGCTAATATCCCTCCGCTCCACGCCGCGTGGCGTAGCTGTCGCATCATAGACTTTCCAGCCGCTCTCATCCACCATCTTTGGAGAGCGTAGATTATCGAGATTACCACTACCGGTGACGACAACATCTACGGCAAGAGGCTCGCCTTCCGTCACTTCGGTATCGGTGATGGCAGTGCCAAGGGAGAAATTCCCGACCGCATTGTCAAAGCCCTCGGGAGCGCCTTCGGGGAGCGGAGTCGACTCGAAGGAAAACTTCGGAACAGCAAGGCTGGCTGCAAATTCCAGTCTGCGCGCAAAGCGGTCAAAGACTGTTTTCTGGTAAGTTAGCCGCACGGTTGCGGGCCCGATCTCAACCTCGCCGGATTTGATGACGGTCATAGTCGTGGGGTAGGAAAGGCTGGAGTACTGCTGGCCGAGAAGCTTAACGCGTCCGCGGGTTTCAGATGGTTCAAAACGCCATACGGCAAGTCCTTTCCGCTCAAATTCCGGCACTCCCCAATCAACCACTGCACCTGCAAGTTGGGTGGGAACATAGATTTTAATTTCCGTCTCCATCGACTGGTTCTCGTAATATTTCCTATCCGGAATCTTGATGATGCTGGCGTATCGGATCGTATCACCACCACCTTCGGGCTTGGAATCCACTTCCTGCCATTTCAGATCATTCGGGTCGAATATCTCAAAACGCATGGCTTTAGTATGAAGGCGCTTCCCGCTTACAATCACCTCCACAGGCGGAATCTCGTGCACGCCGACGGCATAGCTGGAGACGCTGAACTGGTAGCTGGATTCGATACGCCGACCCGGCATCATCTGCGGGCGACCGTAGCCAAGCGACACTACGACCACATCCTTGATCTCCGAAATAACCGGCAGGACCTCGATTGCTTCGTCGAAGCGGATTTCAAAAACAGCCTGCTCGCCTCGTGCGAGGAATTGCGAGGAAAGAATGCCACGCACGTTGGCTTGCGCCACGCATGACGCGGCCATCATCAGGAAATAAATTTTGAGAACAATTGCCTTCATAAATCAGTAGTCTTTTTCGGGATCTCGGATTTCGCGGCGACCCGGTGCTAGCGAGCCTTTTTCGAGATCCTGGTTTTCTTTGAGGAGGCGGCTGGCGCGTTCTTCTGATGATTCGTTGGGATTGGCTCCGCCCTCGCCTTCGGAATCCTCTTCATTCTCGTCACCTTTGCCTTCGCCCTCTTCCTGTTTTTCGTCGCCGGGGCCTTCATTTTCCTCCCCTTGATCGCCCGCACCTTCCTCCGATTGGCCGCTTCCGTTTCCTTCCCCATTACCCTCCCCATTACCCTCGCCCTCGCCCTCGCCCTCGCCTTCTTTCTGTCCCTCGCCTTCGCCGGGTTGTGGCATTTCCTGTTCTGCGCGTTCCTTTTCCTCCTCTAGCAACTCCTGCATCCTCTTGAGATATTTCAAAGTGAGTTCCGTATTCTTTTCCGCGCCATCCTCACCCGGGTTGTTTACTAGAGCCGACTGGTAATGCCTGATTGCATCGGTCCAGTTCAAGATAATGGAGTCTAGTCTGATAAACTCGTTGGTCTCCCCGGAGGAAGGAACCTCCGCCTCGCTCATTGCTTGGAGGTGGTCGCGGACAAGTTTATCAAACTGTTCTATATCCGGAATTCCCACGTCCGCCGGATATCTGCTTCCGGAAAGCCCCATCCATCCGAGTTGGAAAAGGGTATTTCCAAGACCCTCGTGGGCTTTGCCTACAACCGTTGGATCGTCCGCCAGCATCGCCGCGCTGTATGCTTTGCGGGAACCCCGGTAATCCTGCGCTTCGTATGCGGAGAGCCCCTCGCCGAGGCGGAACTTTGTAGCGGATTCTCCATCCCCTTTCTCATTCGCAAGCGAACGGTAGGTATCCCTGGCATCGTCGAATCTCTCTTCTGAAAATGCCTCACGGGCATCTTTCACGCGATCCGCGCTAGCATCCTGTGATGCCAGAAGGAAGATCAGAGCCGTCGTAGCACCTCCCACTATGCCCCGCCAACGGGTGCCAGCAACGATGGCGGCCATTAGGAAAAAGATCGAAGGAAGCAGCACCCACTGGAAAAACTCGATCACAATCTTCGATTGGCCGCCTTCCATCTCAAAAGTCTCCATCCCCTGAATCGCCACCTCCACCATCGCCGGGATGTCCGCACCGCGCCCGGCGATCACGTAGGTCCCCCCGGTTTCATTGGCGAGCTTCCGCATCACATCCGGTTGCAGGGAGCTGAGGATTCGTCTTCCGTCCCTATCCACCATCCCACCGGGGAAATCCGGATGGGGAATAAAGCCTCCGTCTTCCGTCCCTACCCCGATGGAGAAAATCATCACACCAGCACTCTCCGCATCCGCGACGATGGCATCTAGATCTCCTTCGTGTTCCTCGCCATCGCTGATGACGATAAGGGCGTTGTTTTTCTGACCAGTTTCCTTGAGCGCTTGAGTTGCGAGCCTGATTGCCGAGGCGATGTCCGAGCCGCCTCTCGACACCCAGTCCCCGTCGATCTGTTCAACGGTCTCACGGACTGCTGCGTGATCGATGGTCAAAGGAGCGAAGAGGTAGGGCGTGCCAGAAAATCCAACAAGACCGATCCGGTCGCTGCCCATATTTTCCAAAAGTTCGTAGATCACGATTTTCGCCTGGGCGAGGCGGTCAGGCTTTACGTCCTTGACTTTCATGCTACGGGAAAGGTCGAGGGCGATCATCACGTTCCGCCCGATGGTTTTTTCGGTCTTCACACCGGCATCACCCTGCGGGCGGGAAAGAGCCATCGCCAAGGCGGCAATGGCGGCGAGAAGAAGCCCAAGCGAGAGCCAGCGGGGCAAAGGATGGTCGCGTTTGACCAAGCGGCCACGGAGCCTCTCGGCGGCAAAATTCTCCCAAGGTCGACTTGTGAAGCGACCAAGCAGCACTGCGCCGACCGCGATGACGGGCACCACGAGCAAAACCCATAACCATGCTGGATATTCAAGATTCATTCTTAGACACTTACTTTATTCACTGACATATAGACCGTAACTCCAAGCGCTGCCAGTAGAGAAACAGCGACGAACCACGCGTAGAGTTCCCTGTCTTCGATCACAGTAAGGCTGCGGGTTTCGGTTTTTTCAAGATTGTCGATGGTCTGGAAATTATTTTCCAAAGCCTCAAGACTCTTCGCCCAGAAGTGTTCACCGCGTGTCTCGCTAGCAATTTTCCGCAGTGTCGGGAGGTCGAACTCCATCCGGGGATATCTCTGGATCGTGGAATCTACCCGGCCTTTTTCCGTGCCGATTGCAACCGTGTAGGTTTTGATCCCCAGCGTTTTCAGATGCTTCGCGGCTTCCAGTGGGGAGATTTTTCCGGAGTTGCTGGCGCCATCGGTGATAAGGACGATGATCTTGCTCTTCGCCTCACGGTTGTCGAGGCGGGTGCCGGAGGCGGCGAGGGCGGAACCGATCGCTGTGCCCTGTTCTACAACGGTGCCGTAGCCACGGCGATTTAGTTTCAGCCCGTCGAGCCCCATGCGGAGCCAATCATGATCCAAGGTGATGGGGCAAACGGAAACAGGTCTCCCCGCGAAAGCAACGAGTCCGATCCTGTCGTCGGGCCTGCGGGAGATGAAGGCATCGACCACTTGTTTCGCCGCATCGATCCTACGCATGGGGCGACCGTTGAGGCGGAAGTCATCGATATCCATGGAGAGGGAAACATCGAATGCGATCATGATGTCGATACCGCTCGCGACCCGGCTCTGGTATTCATTGCGCCATACGGGACGCGCCATTCCGAGAATGGCGAAGACCAGGGAAATGAAAACAAGGGGGATACCGAGGTTCCATGCGAGTCGGTTGACTTTTCTCCCGAGGCTCACTAGCACTCCGAGGTTTGGGAAAACGACGGCACCAGTGGCACCCCTACCCCGCCGGAGTAGGAGTAGCAAGCAGCTTGGCAGCAGCAACATGAGCCAGCCCGGCTGGGCGAAGCGGAAGTGTTGGATAAAATCCTCGATCATGCCTGGTGTATCCGTTCCAATATGGCAATCCCCACATCACGGATAACGCCCTCCATGGGCATGTCCTCGGGTGCGTATTTCATGGCTGCGAGTTTTCCGAAAAAGGTTCCGGTTTCCAAGCGGACATCTTCTGGTAAATCCTTAAGTCCCTGGTGCCTGCCGATAAATTCCTCGTGGGTTTCATAGAGGGCAGGTTCATTCATGCTGCGCGCGAGGTAGTTTCGCAATGCGAGGGAAACTGCGGTGGCGATTCCGCGGGAGCCGCCTTCGCCAATCGCTTCGAGTTCCGCTTTTGCCGCAATGTAAGCTTCGCGCTTCTCCTTCAAGGGATCATGGGAAACCTTCGTCCGTTTCAGGAAAAACACGAGAAGTCCGATCAAGAGGATTGCACCCCCCGCAGCGAGAAACCACCACGCCTCTACTTCCCAAGTAGGCACCAATTCCAGTGCGTCTCGGGATTCTACGAGTTCGAAAGTATTTTCCTTTTCCTCCATGGGTTCTATTTCCGCCTCCTCCCCCGGCGTTTCAAAAGCTGGTGTAGAGCGGGCAGCGCATCGCGATCCGTAAGCAGGTTCGCTGAGTCGATGCCGTGCTTCTTGAATACCGAAGCCACACCCTCCGCTTGTCTCTTCATAAGCTTCCGGTAGCCCATGCGCAAATTGGAGTTACTGGTGTTGACCATCGTTTCGAAGCCCGTTTCCGGATCGACTAGGACGACACGACCCGCTTTCGGCAGCGATTCCTCCAAAGGATCATTCACGCGGAGAGCCACGGTTTCGTGTTTGCGAGCGAGCTTGCCGAGCGGCTTGTCGAGCGAGTCCGCATGGAAATCGGAGATCATGAAAATCAACGACTTTCTCTTGAGCGACTTGACGAGGAAATTACAGGCTTCCTCGATCGACGTGCCGGGCTTCTCTGGCTTTGCCATCAGGATTTCCCGAATCATCCGCAACAGGTGGCGAGTACCCTTGGCCGGGGGAATGAACATTACCGGCTCGCCCGCAAAGATGAGTAGGCCTACTTTGTCGCCATTCTGTAAGGCGCTGAAACCAAGAACGGCTGCGATTTCAGCAGACAGTTCGCGCTTACTCAAATGGCTGCTGCCGAAGTCCGCCGATCCGGAAACATCCACCACCATGATCACGGAAAGTTCACGCTCCTCGCGGAATTTCCTAACATACGGCTGGTTCATCCGGGCGGTGACATTCCAATCGATGAAGCGGACTTCGTCGCCGTGCTGGTATTCGCGGAAGTCATCGAAATCGAGACCCTGCCCCCGGAACGATGACAGATACTCGCCGGAAAACGACTCCCGCACCAACCGCCGCGCTTTCAGCTCGAGCTTGCGCACCCGAGCCATCATTTCCTCGATGTGATCCTCTTCGGTCATTTCTAAAATTACGGCACGACCACTTTTGCGAGGATGCGCGATACGATTTCGTCCGTAGTGATTCCTTCCGCCTCAGCTTCGTAGGTGAGAAGGATACGGTGGCGGAGGACATCGAGAGCCATGTCCTTCACATCCTGCGGCGTAACGAAAGCACGACCCTGCATGAACGCGCGTGCCCTTGCTGCGAGGGCGAGGTTGATCGTTCCGCGCGGAGAGGCTCCGGCGCGAACCCAGTTTTTCAAAGGAGCATCCACCTTCACTGGGAAGCGGGTGCAGTAGATGAGTTCGACAATGTATTTACGGATCGCGTCGTCGATATAGACCTCGTTTACCAGATCACGGGAGGCGCCTACCTGTTCGGGAGTGGCAACGTTTTTCGTTTCATACAGAGGTGCGGAGGTTGCCATGCGTCCGAGAATTTCCAGTTCCTCGTCTTTGCTGGGGTAGCCGACGTTTACTTTTAGAAGGAAACGGTCGAGCTGCGCCTCGGGAAGCTGGTAGGTGCCTTCTTGATCGATCGGGTTTTGGGTGGCTAGAACGAGGAAGGGCTTAGGCAGAGGATAAGATTTGTCCCCAAGCGTCACTTGTTTCTCCTGCATTGCCTCAAGCAAAGCCGACTGAACTTTCGCCGGAGCTCGGTTAATTTCGTCCGCGAGGATCAGATTATTAAAGATGGGGCCTAGCTTGGGCTCGAATCTCGCGTCCTGCGGATGGTAGATCATTGTGCCGACCAGATCCGCAGGAAGAAGATCCGGAGTGAACTGGAAGCGGGCAAAGCTTGCGGAAAGTGATCCGGAAAGAGCTTTGACAGCCAAGGTTTTCGCGAGACCCGGAACACCTTCAAGCAGGATGTGCCCATTGCAAAGCAGTCCGATCAACAACCTGTCCACGAGACTTTCTTGTCCGACGAGCACCTTGGCCATCTCTCCTTTCACATCAGCTATCCATGCGCTGCTCTCTGCGATTCGTTCCTGTAGTTCTTCCGTAGTCATATCTTGCGTGGCACATCTTGCCATCCCTCCAGCCTTCTGCAACCGACAAACCCATGAATTTTCGAAAATCCTCCCAGAGACAAAACAATCCCTACTTCTATCGCCTGCGTCCACCCCGAGAACGAACCTCCATCGCAGTGGGTTCACCACAATACGGACAGCGGAACTTGTCTTTAAACAGAATCGAAAGTGCCACACGTAGACTGTGACTCCCAAAAAGCTTGAGAGCGTTTCGATGCTTCGCGCATCTGCGGTTCTGTAGCGGCGGAACCATGCACAGCGGGCACCTCGCGCGACCGCTTAACATAAAATTGAAAATCACGCAGGCCAGCCCCACGCCTGCTGAAACAACTGCATAAATGAGCCATACATCTATTCCCGAGAAAATGCCATACCCCAGCAATCCAACCGCGACCGGAACACTCATCCACAGCAGAAGCACAAAGACGGATGCCATTCTGAACCTTCTCAATACATTTTCTGACGGCAATCGGTGCATAACTAAATAAAACCGCACAGGAACCTTCCCGAAAGCCGAACCCCGCTACGCCCTGAATGATCTAACAATATTGAAATCCAATCAATCAAATATATATTTAAATATCAAATTCCACTTCCTTACTCCAGCAAATTTATCGCTAATTCGTTCTAACTGAACAAGTCCCTTGTCTCAGCCCCGTCACCAACAGGCTTCGCAGGTCGCGCCAAAACAGAATCGACTTTCGTCAAAAGTTCAAAACTTGGTTCCTCCACCCGTTCCAATATTCTCTGCATCCTCGATCTCCACGCGGCAGCATCCATTTCACCGTCCCTTGCAAGAATCAGGGAAAGTTCGGAAAGCTTTCCGCTTCCCGCCAAGGCTTTCGCCGTCCGCTTGAGCCAAGCATCCAAGTATGGTTTTGTAATACCGTCAGCGGGCATATTCGGAGGATATCCCCCACCATCCTGCGGTCAACCCAGTTACAAGGAAAACGTAAGCCTGCGATTTTCCCTTGCAGCGGGAGGCTCTACGGATAATCTCCTATTCAGCACCCGCCCATAATGGATGGGTACGAACAACAACAACCAACTACAACCTAACACTATGAACATGATCAAACTTGCCCTCGTTGCCACCGTTGCAGCATTCTTCGCCGCTTCCTGCTGCCCAAGCGCTCCTGCGCCAGCGCCGGCCTACCAAGCACCTGCGAAGTAAGACCGATTCCAGCCCCCTGCCGTCTCACCGAGGCGGGCGGGGTTTTTTTTGATCCGTAGCGATCAATTCCCTTTTCAAATAAATCCACCGAGATATAAATAAGCCCACCATGACCCGTCTGCTACTTGCCATTCCTGTCTGCGCCATCGCGGTTCTCACCTCTTCTTGCGGCTGCTGCACTAGCGATTCCAAAGCCCCGCCGCTGCGCCCGCTTCCCCAATTCCAAGAGATCCAGACCGCACCAGTAGAGGTGGAATATACGAAGTAATCTTCTTCTACTCCTTTTCAAAACTAGGCACCGGCTTTTTCGAAAGCTCCGGTGCCTTTTTTTCGTTTTGCACCGATGCAGTGGGAATTCTCTCATAATGCCGGTTAGTTGCTTTCATAAAAAGGGAATTACACCCATCGGGCTGGAGTCCTCTACGTAGGAATCTGGAACTCCATCACTCTTTAAGCCTCTGCTCGTTACAAAAGTTCTAGCCAACGGCTGCCGACGACTGTAGTGACTATGTTGATGTTGCGATTTAACGCAACAGCGCATTGCAAACTACCCATCTCCATGATGAGCCGCACCCAACTCGGAAGAAACCGCCAGTCCGATTATTCCCGCCACTATCACCACAAGGTGTCTTCCGTCACGCAAGTCTCCGGCAAGTGCCGTAGATCACTGGAACGGGAAAAAATAGCGAAGAGAAAAAAATGGATGCAAGCCGGAGCCGTTCTCCTAACCTTGCTCTCAGCAGGTTTCATCATCGCGACACTGATCTACGCAATCGCCTGATAGGCAAGGTTGTTCACATACAGTTCGATCTCCGGGTCAACAGTTGGATCCGCATGACCGGCGCTCTCCGCGTGCCCTGCCCCGGCATTGATTTTTAACGGGGGGGGATTTTCGAAAAGGCGGTGAATTCATCGTTCCGAATCGATTATAAGTTGCGGCGGTGCGCCTGCAGGGGTTTACTTGGGCACAAATGGCAAGAGACTCAGAGACGGGCAAAATGAAGGCGGGTAAGACCTTGTTAATGTTGGCTGCGTTGTTCGTAGTTCTCGCAGGCTTGAAACTTGCTCAAGGATTCTTCATTCCAATCCTGATCGCCTTCTTCATCGCCACAGTCAGCTTTCCGATTCTAAACTTCCTGCGGGTGAAAAAAGTGCCCCGTGCGATTGCCGTGCTACTAACTGTTGCTTTCGATTTCATCTTCCTTGCGGCGCTTGCGGTTCTTGCAATTACGCTCATTGGTGACCTTCAAGATAAGTGGAACAGCCGCTACGCCGCCGAATTTTCCGAGCACATCCGGGACGGCTCCGAATCTCTTGCACAAACGCTCACTAGTTACGGAGTCAAGGACGCGGAGGAAAAAATCGCCGAGGCGGTGAACAATAACCTCACGAACCTCCAGAACATCCGCTTTGAGAAAATCTGGGATGTCGGCACCGGTGTCCTTGGGCGGGTTGTCGGCTTTTTAGCCACCTCCCTTATCACGCTGATTCTGACCGTCTTCATGCTCAGCGAGGCTAGGATGTTCGGCAGACGGATCGAGGCAATCAGCCTAGCGCGTGGCCCCAATCTCAGCCGTATGCTCAGTGCGACGAAAGATATTCAGCGTTTCCTCGCTATCAAGACTGCTGTCAGCGTTCTCACCGGATTCCTTGCCGGCGCGCTTTGCTGGGCAGCCGGTCTCGATTTTTTCGTTCTTTGGGGAATCCTCGCATTCTTCTTCAATTTCATCCCCGTCGTGGGCTCGATCGTAGCCGGTGTTCCTCCCACTATTCTCGCCCTTTTTATAGCAGGCCTCCCAAATGCGGTTGTTGTGGCTGGTGGGTATTTGCTGATCAATAACTTCCTCGGAAACTTTGTGGAACCAATGCTGGTAGGTCGCAGATTCGGAATATCGACCCTTATCGTAGTCGTCTCGGTTGTCTTTTGGGGTTGGCTTTGGGGGCCGCTCGGCATGCTTCTGGCCGTCCCGCTCACCATGGTTCTAAAGGTCATCCTCGAAGGTAGCGACGAGTTTCGCTGGATCGGGATCGCCATCTCGGCAGAACAGCCTGCAGGCTCTGCTGAAAAAAAGCTTCTCGAAGTTACCCCGCCGTCAAAAATTGCCCACCCTCCAGAACCGGCCGAAGTGAAAGGAGCCTGAACTAAGTTTGGTGAAAATCGCGATTTCATATTCGCACCCAAACAAGCATTTCCGATCCGCCGAGAACGATGCCCTACAATCTTTACCAGAAACTGGCTACAGCAGCACTTGTCTCAGTGCTTTTTCTCATCTTCGTGGGTGCAATAGTCCGGGTGACTGGTGCGGGAATGGGATGTCCTGACTGGCCGACCTGCTGGGGTCTTCTGATCCCGCCAACCAGTGTGGAGCAGGTGGATTTTGAAAAACTCCCCGTAGAAAAATTCCAACGCAAGGCCGAACGAATGGGTCGTGATCCTTCCACAATATCCCGCGAATCGCTAAGGGATGAATTTAATCCACGCCATGTTTGGACGGAATTTATCAATCGACTCTGCAGCCTGCCGGTCGGTTTCTTTTCCTTGGCCACGTTCATTGCCGCTTTCTGGCAAGCGAAGGAACGTCCTGTTGTCTTCTGGCTCTCCTTCACTGGTCTGTTGCTTGTTCTCGCCAATGCAATCATGGGTGCACGGGTCGTTTACAGCGGCATCTCACCTGGCGTCCTGAGTATGCACCTTGCTCTGGCCATGGCTCTAATTTGTGTATTGGTCTATTGCGCTTGGGCTGGCACCGATACTCCCTTCAAGGTGCAAACCCGTTCCCAACCCAGTTCCGGTACCCGCTTGGCAAAGGTGATGGTAGCAATCCTGTTGCTAATCACCATCGTCGAAGGGATTCTTGGTGCTCAGATCCGGGAAATGACGGATGAACTCGCAAAGTCCCACATTGATGCGCCTCGCGAAACATGGATTGACGACCTAGAGCAATCCGGAATCTATTTACTCCACCGCAGCTTTTCTTGGCTGATCCTGCTTGTGACTGTCTGGGCTTACTGCCTCGCTAAGAAACGCCAAACCGGTGGAACAACACCTACACAGAAAGGCGTGCTTGCGATTGTTTTCGCCCAAATGGTTCTCGGTATTGTGATGGCGCAGATTCACATTTATTCGTGGGTGCAAGTCCTCCACGTGGGTCTCGCAGCAATTCTTTTAGCTCTAGTCTTCCGATGGCTGCTCACGATTCCCGCGAAACCCGAAATCGCATAACTTTCGAAAATAAAAACGCCCGGAAGCAAAAGCTACCGGGCGTTCTTTCAAATCTACGGACTAACCTTCGCCAAGCCCTCTGACTCCGCGCCCCCGGCCACGACCTTCACCGGATGGTGCTGTATCACCGCGTCCACTTCCACCACCTTGAGGAGCAGCCCGAGGAGATGCCCGAGGAGATGCCCGGGGAGCCGTCCGGGGAGCCGTCCGGGGAGCCGTCCGGGGAGCCGTC
>TARA_B110000037_G_scaffold60358_1_pt1 | contig 23875 bp, 23 predicted proteins | sample TARA_B110000037 | Tara Oceans TARA_B110000037 (sample SAMEA4397196) | marine metagenome | biome: Polar Biome; feature: [MIX] marine epipelagic wind mixed layer (ENVO:01000061); material: water (ENVO:00002006), including particulate matter (ENVO:01000060) such as... | depth 10-100 m
AAGATATGCAAGGAATGCAAGGTATGTCAGGACATCAAGATATGCAAGGAATGCAAGGTATGCAAGGTATGCCAGGACATCAAGGACATCAAGTTGAGCAATTTACATCGAAAAAAGCAAAAGCAAAACCAAAAGCTAATTTTTCAAATAAAGAACAGTTTTCAAATATGTTAGAAGGTTTTCAAGGTTGCGAGTATCAATCAGTATAAAAGTATAAAATAATTAAAACAACCATTAGTAATATAAGAAAAAATATAAATGAAATATAATATAATCTGTTATCAGGTGTTAATTCTTTTTTTTTTTCAATAATATTTGTATTAGTCCAAATATTATAAGCTTCTTCGTATGTTACAGTTTTTTTACCAATTCTTTCATTAACTTTATTATGAATATCAACTGTCCATTTAAATAAAGTATCTTTATTTATCATTACAGGGGGATAATCTACAATCATTTCTTTATAATGTGTTTGACAATCTAAACACGGTACAACATCACCAATTATTTCGAAAAACTTACGATACTGTTCTTTTTTCATATAAGTTATATCTAAAGGGTATCCTAATGCGACATTATGAATAAAACCCCATCCAAACTTACCCCAATTCTTAGGTTCCATTTTACTATATAAAATAATATAATTATATTATATGTATGTCTAAAATAATCTGTAAAAATTGTAATAGTGTAGGACATACATATCGTGATTGTCCTCATCCTATAAGTAGTTATGGTATTATAAGTTTTGCGTTTATAAATAATGTTCCTCATTATCTTATGATACAACGTAAAAATAGTTTATCTTTTATGGAATTTATAAAAGGTAATTATAAATCTATGGATTTTAGTAAAATAAATACTCTAATTCAATCTATGACGAAAGAAGAACACGCTATATTAAACTGTGCAAACTTTGATATTATTTGGGAAAAAATATGGTTTCAGTCTAATAATAAAAATACGAAAGAATATATTGATGCTAAGACTAATTTTGATATTTTATTACAAAAGAATATTTTAAAAGAACTATTAAATAATAATACGAAATATATTGCGGAACCAGAATGGGGTTTTCCAAAAGGACGTAAAAAACAAAATGAATTAGATATTGATTGCGCGTTACGTGAATTTACCGAAGAAACCCAATATAAACCAGATACAATTGATATTCAGGATTATAATTGTCCATATCATGAAATATTTTTCGGAACAAATAAGATTATGTATAAACATACATACTATATTGCTTTGTTTAATGGTAATTATGATATACCAAAGTTTAATAAACAATGTATGCAACAGATAAGAGAAATAAGAGCTATTAAATGGATGACATATGATGAGGTATTAAAACATATAAACGCACATAATATTGAAAGAATAGAACTTTTTAAAAATATTCACACAAATATATTAAAAATATAGATGTCTAAAGTAGTATTTACCAAGAAAGAATGTTTAAAATGGGAAGATAAACCAAATGTTAATCCTAGATCCGGATCAAAAATTAATATTAATGCTAAAAATGGTATTTATAAAGAATTACAGAAACAATGTAATAAGATTATTGCTAAGAAAAAGAATGAAAAAGAGAAGTCTTTATCTAAATCGGATAAGAGTGAAGAAACTGATGTTAAATTAAAAGTTATTAAAGACCCTTCTCAACCTATCATAAACGATATTAATAAATTAAAGGAGTTTGTAGTTCATACCGAAAAACCATATGAAAATGTAGAAAACTTGGATCTTGTGATGGTAAATGCCTGTCCTAAGAATGTTTTTAATAAAGCATATTTTCAATATTTCGTGGGTCAATATATATCAAAACGAACTCCTTATAAAAACCTTTTATTATTTTATACTGTCGGAACCGGTAAAACTTGTGCGGCAGTTTCAATAGCGGAATCTATATTAATTGGACATAATAATTTTACAGACCCACCTGTTATTGTTATTCTTCCAAAAACCTTAATGCAAAACTTTAAAGATACCATATATAATCTTCATAAACAAGATGTTAATCAATGTACAGAAGATATTTATAAACAACCTAATATTACTCCCTTTATTTTAAATCAATTAATTCAAAAACGTTATAATATAATGACTTATTCTGGTTTTATAAAATACAGCACTGATAATAAAATAATAAATAAAACAATTATTATTGACGAAGTTCATAATTTACGCAATCCTACCGAAGTTGATAAAGAAGACGAAGATGTAGATATCAAAAATATATATTCAACCGTCGAAACAGTTATTAAAAATGGCGAAAACAATAAATTAATTTTAATGTCCGGAACACCTATGTATAATGACGCAGATGAAATTAGAGATTTACTTAATTTATTATTGTTAAATGAAAAACAACCAATTGTTAAAAAACTAAATGATGAAGTTCTTGCTACATTATCGAGTCGTTATATATCTTACATTAATAGTCAAAATCCATTCGTATATCCAATGCGGATACAACACGAAGATGCTACCTTACGCGATTCTACACCAGATGGTCTTATTAAAGTTCTTTTAAATAAACAACAGGAGAATAGTATTAAAGATAATACTAATATTATGAATTATATAAAAAATATGAATATATCTTATAATCCGAAAGATTGTTTTTTATTAGCTGATAATAAATATACGGTTATTGGAAAGACTAAAGTTTTAGATTCAATTAATATTCAGAATAATGCTCCAAAAATCGCAAAAATAATTAGTTATATTAAAAATACTAAAGGTATTGCGGTTATTTATTCAAATTATATTGAATATGGTATTTTACAAATCGCATTAGCATTAGAATATTTAGGTTATTCTCGTTATGTTGATTCGTCTTCAAAAAATTATAATCTGTTAAACGATGAAACCATAAAACGAAATAAAGCTTTACGGTATGCGGTTATAACAAGTGAAAACAATTCTTATATTAATAATGTCGGGACAACAAAAAATATTGATAATATTTTAAATTTAATGAATAGTGATGATAATATAAATGGAGAAAAATTAAAACTACTATTAATTACACGAAAAGCAAGTGAAGGGTTATCTTTAATGAATGTTCGAGAAATACATATATTAGACCCGTGGTATCATTTTAATAGACACGAACAAATTATTGGTAGAGGATTTCGCAGATGTAGTCATATTAAACTACCATTACAATTAAGAAATATTACTGTATTCGTATATTGTGGATATTTTGAAAATAATAAACAATCCGCAGATGATCACGCATATAAAATAGCAATTGACAAATTAAAGAATATTAAACACTTTATTTCTATTATTGAAGAAAATGCGTTCGATAATCGTATTAATGAAAAATTAAATGTTTTTCCAAAATCTTTATTTAATAAAGTAAATCCGGTTAATATAATTACTTCACAAAACAACGCAAGAGAATATGTGATTGGTCAGGATAAAGAGTATAAATTTAATATACCGGATAATCTTAATGATAATAATGTTAGAGAAGAGACAATGTTTTTAAGTAATAGGTATGCGATTATTATTAAGGAAATGATGAAAACAAAAGATTATATATCATATGATGAATTATTATTAAAATGTAATGATAAAAGATATTTAGATTTAGCAATTAATAAAGTAATTTTTCCGAATAAAGTCGCTAACTATTTGTTAATATTTAATAATAATGGTATTCAAAAAATAACAGATGTTCCTGATATTATGGAAAAAGAAATTGTATTAGAAGAAGTCATTAAAGATAAGGATGTTGTTTTATACGACGATACTATTAATACTTTAGAAAATAGTAATTATAAAGATTTTGAACTATTATATAGATTCTTAATGTATATTAATAATACAAATTATGATAAAGCTATTTGTAATATAATTAATAATAAAGGTAAGTATCCTAAAATATATAGTGTGTTAGTCTTACATTGTATAATTGTTAAAGATAATTACTTTGATTTATTTAGTACAGATAAACCATTACCTATTAAAACAGTTGATGGTAAAAATATAGATATTAAGACATTAGATTTTGAAGATCAAAAAGTTAAAAATAAAGATAATTATGGAACACTTGGAGTGGCTATTAAAAAGAAAGGTGTTTTAGATAAAAATATAATATTTAAAATTGTATCCGGTAGCAATAAAGGTACAAAATGTGAAACACAAAGTATTGAAAACCTTAATAAAATATTAGCTGTTAAAACAAGTAATAAACTTGAAAAATGTATTAAGATAGCAGAAGATTTTTATAACAAAGGAAACTTATTAATTATTCCTTATATAAAAATGAAAAAATAATCTTTAATATTAAATTATGACTAAGATATTTAAAAAATATAAAATTACTACGTTAATTAATTTATCAATTTTTCAGATATCGAATACAACAATTGACGATGCTATTTTAGAAAGATTACAGTTTAAATACGAAAACAAAATTAGCAAATATGGATATATTAAAGAAAATAGTATTGAAATTATTAAACGGTCTGCTGGTACTGCTATGAAAGAACACTTTAATAGCTCTTTTCAATTTAAAGCCATATGTTACGCATTAATATGTAATCCGTCGATTGACACTATTTTAAAAGCTGAAATTGTATCTAGTAATAATGCTGGTTTTAAAGCCGAAGTAAAAGAAAAAGATACAGTCATTATTGATATTATTATTCCACGATTAACCGCTGGGATTAAACACGAATATGATATTGAAGATTTAGAAACTGGAAAATCGGTTTATATTAAAATTTGCCGCAAAAGATATCATTATAATGATAATAAGATTGTTGTTATAGGTGTAGTAATCAATAATCCAAATGACGATAATGATGACGATCCTGATGAATTTGTTGATACAGTAATACCTGTTAATGATGAACACATAGATGATGTTTTAATTGTAAGCGAGGATGAACTTGAAGATGATGACGAAGAAGATGATGACGATGACAGTGTAATTGACTTAGTAAATATTAAAGAAGAAACCGATGAGGAACCTGATGACCCTGATGATTTTGATGATAAAGATTTAGACGAAGAAGTTATTGATGATATAGAGGATGATTTTTAATATATAATAACAAATGGATAATAAAACAAAAATACAATTTATTAAAAATGAAATTGAAAAGTTTTCAATGTTTGAATATCAAGAGATTTATAACATAATAAAAAAAAATAATTCAAATTATTCTAAAAATATTAATGGTATTTTTATTGATTTACAGCGATTAGATATTGATGTTGTTGATCAAATATATAAATATATTATTTTCGTTAATAAATTAACGAAGAATATTAATGATTACGAAAATATTAAAAATGATATTATAAAAAGCAATTTTAATAATATTGAAGATATTGATGATACTAAAATTGAAAGTATTGTAGAAATTATAGAAGAATCAACTTTTCCTATTATTAAAAATAAAGTTAGTTCAACAATGAAGTTTTATATTTTAAAGAAAAAACTTACAAAACCAATGTCATTATTTAATAATCAATGTGTAAATAACTTAGATCATGATACACCATATAAGATTTAAATATATATATTAATATATAATTATGGAATTACTTAAGGATAAAATTGATAAAACATCTTCGTGTGTTAAATTATTTACAAATACACAATGGATTATATCATTCGATGATAACTGTACAACACCAACAAGTGATGAGGATATTGAATATTATGAAATGCCACATAAGTTCGACAATAATTTTATAGAAGATCGCGGTCTATCACAACCTATACAACCTGTTATACAACCTATACAACCTTTTATACAACCTGTACAACCTGTAGAACTTGTACAACCTGTAGAACCTGTAGAACCTGTAGAACCTTTTATACAACCTATACAACCTGTACAACCTGTACAACCTGTACAACCTATACAACCTGTACAACCTGTACAACCTATACAACCTGTACAATCTGTTATACAACCTGTAGAACCTATACAACCTGTACAATCTGTTATACAACCTGTAGAAACTGTACAACCTGTAGAAACTGTAGAACCTATTTGTAATATTAAAATAAATAAGATAGATAATAATAAGCTGTCGCCTTTAGAGTTTTTTAAACAAACATTAGATTTGTACGACGACGATGATATTATAAGAACAAAGTTATTTGATTTTATTTCAACTCAAAAAATAAGTATTAAATATACAAAAAAAGGTGTATCGATGATAATGGACGGTATTACTCAAAACAAGTGGAATATATACATATGTAAGTTATTTTCTTTTTTACTTGATATTTCATTTGAATATCGGAAACAACAAATCTGTGAGACAAAACATAGTAATTTTATTATTAAAAAATGATTTAAGATTATAAGATGACTAATATAATAAATGTATATTATTTTATTAGAAAACGAAAATCTGAATTTATTTAATAATGCGCACCGTTTTTTAATTAATAATGATTTTACGTTATCTACATCAAACAGTTTTTTAGAGATAAAAATAGACAATAGTATTTATAAAATAATAGATGAGCAACAAATCAAAAATTATCGTAAATCTGGTGTTATACCTGATAACAAATATATAACGAAATATACAATAACAACTAACTCCGAAGTTATTAATACTGAATATGATTATAATACAGCAATTAAAGAAGTTATAGTAGAAAACGAAGACATTTCAAATGAGAATATTTCTGAACTTACTAAACATTTTCAAATGAAAAAAGAATTAGTTTATAAGAAAGATCAAAAATCAAACATATATTATAAATGCGAAATTATTACGGAAAGTACGCAATATGATAAATGTTTAACTAATATTAAGTTTAATACTAAAAGTCCAAAATACGTGTATTCTGTTGTTTCAGAAGACAAAGAATTGGACAATGATTATCATATTCGCGAATTACATTATATGTTAGATAACAACATAATACCTTTAAAAAAGACTGAACAGAAAGCTGTTTTTACGAGTTATACGGAACTAATAATTACGATGTTTACTAAGTTTGTGCAATCAGATGTACGTAATAATATTGCAATGATTGCTCCTAAACCAGCTACTTTAGAAAAACATAATTTAGCGTCTATAGAAGAATATGGTATAACATCTATTTTTGAAAACTACGCAGTTACTGAAAAAGCGGATGGTAACCGTTATTTGTTATATGTTGATGATAATAATAAAGTGTTTTTATTAGAAACATCAAGTAAGCAAGCAAGAGGTTGTAATATAAAGACAACTTTAAAGAACTGTTTATTAGATGGTGAATTAATATTATGCCAAGATCGTTTATTGAATAAACAAAAAGATTTATTTGCAATCTTTGATATTTATTATTATAATGGTAATAAAGTATCTTCATTACCACTATTGGCAGATAAAGATACTAAATCTCGATATGATTATATGAATGACTTTACCACAACAATATCAAATTCTAATAGTCACGATATAATTGTTAAAAAACAATTAACATCTGATAATATCTTAAATGATTGTGATAGTATATTATCTAATACCGAAAAATATGATTATCATATAGACGGTTTAATATTTACACCAACAAAAATACCAGTATTCGCATCTTATGCTAATAAACCTGTTGAATTAAATAATATTAATAACTTTAGTTGGAATCGCGTTTTTAAATGGAAACCTCCTGATCAAAATACTATTGATTTTGTAGTAATTGAAAAAGGAAAACATAAACTATCATCAGATGGTAAAACGTATAAAGAATATTCTTTAAATGTTGTATTTAGTAATATTGATATGGAACCGATATCAATAAATACTGGTTTAAATTATATTTCCAATAACAAAACCCCGATAGATAAGAATGTATATATTTTAAAGCAATTTATACTAGATGATATTGAGCAATGTGTTTATATTGAAACTGATATTAATAATCGTTGTTATACTACAGATAACGAAGAAATATTAAATAATTCTGTAATAGAGTTTTCGTATGATAATTATACAACATTAATGGCAAAACAGAAGAGATGGAAACCTTTACGTGTAAGGCACGATAAGAATAAGGTTTATAATTTTGGTTTAGGTGAAATCAATAAGACCGCGAATAGTTATTTTGTGGCGATGAATATTTGGCGTTCAATAACGAATGAAATATCAACAGATATGATATGTGGAAAACAGGACATTGATACAAATATTAAAAAATACTTAACGGGTTTAGATACTTATTATAAACGTCCAATTGCGTCTGCGCATTTAATATCAGGTAGAATGAATCAATATCATAATCATATTATTAAAGACGAATTATATAAAGTAGTTATAAAAGATGTTAAATCAAAATCTTTATTAGAGTTAGCTTGTGGCCAGGGTGCAGATTTAAACCGATGGATTTATAATAACTATGTAAATGTTTTAGGTATTGATTATACACTTGATAATATAACTAATCCGAAAGCAGGTGCTTATAGTAGGTATTTGAATTCAACAAAAAAGATAAAACATAAAACAATATTGTTTGCGGCAGGTGATTGTTCAAAATCTATAAGGAATGGAAAAGCCGCTGATAATATTGATCCAGAAAGTAAAGCATTGTTAAGACATATATTCGAACGCCCTGATAAAAATTATAGCTTCATTAGAAACTTTCCAAAAACTTTTAATGTTGTATCTTGTATGTTTTCCATACATTATTTTTTTGAAAATGAAGAAATGCTAGATAGATTTATTCGTAATGTTGCTGAAAATCTAGCACAAAATGGAAAGTTTATATTAACCTTTATGGACAAAGGTTTAGTAAAAAAAGTATTAGAAAAAGACGGAAAAGCTGTCGGTAAAGACGTCGCATCTGAAGCCGTTATATGGGCAATAATTCGTAAATATAATATTCATCAGTCGTCGGTTTATAATCAAAAAATTGATGTGTTTATTGAAAACACCGGTAGACTTATTTCGGAAAATCTTGTTGATTTGAATACCCTTATTTCTAAATTATCAAAATATAAAATACATTTAATTGAAACTGAAACCTTTCAAGAGACATTTAATAAGAAATTGGCTACTTCGACAAATCAAAGACAACGTGATATACTTAATAGTCTAAATGAAGATGAAAACTTAAAAACTTTCAGTTTTTTGAATAGATGGTGCATTTTTGAAAGAAATTCAGATCAATAAATTATTTAAAGTCGTAAAACACAATGAAGATCTTGGTGATATATCATATCCTGAATTTGTCGCAAAAAAGTTAATTAAAGCTATTATATTTTTCATAGGATTACTATAACATAGATACAAAAATACTTCTTTTTCGGTTAAAGTATCTTCAACATATATCGTTATCTGTTGTCTTCTTAATTGTGCTAAATGATATTGTAAAATTGGAGGAAGCTTACTATCTATATCTTTAGACATCTTAAATCTATTATAATTTTTAAAATACACCGTAGTCGTTTTATATAAATTAAGCAATATATCTCTCATTGATATAATAGTTGTATGAATTAAATAGGTTGGATCTAGTTGTTCTCCATTATTATCAAGTGGATAATCGATTACCTTATTATATGTTTTAATATAATCCACAATATGAAAGTCTTGCATATTTTTTTGATAAATCCAAATCATATTACGCCATACATTAGGATAACCGAAATCGGTTTCTTCTTGAAAAATTACAGTATCCGATGATACTTTATATCTTTTATTATTATATTCAAACATTAATCCATATACATTCGTTAATAATAATCCTTCTTTTAAAGTTAATTTAGAAGGGTTAATAACTCCAAAATCTAATTGTACATCTATAGTAATATCTGTATATTTTTGCTTAACATTTAGTAAAATAAGTTTTTTATAGTTTTCACCAAACTCATTCGTATAATCTATATATTTTTTATTATCATAATGTATTATTCCAAAAGTATATACATTGTTTTTATCTAAGTTTAATGTAAATTCTTCGCGAGAAATAGGCAAAGATTCGTTAAACATTTCACCATAACTTTTAACCGGATGATTAAACTTCGAATTATCTATGTTTGTACACGTATTTGTGCTAAAAATCCATTCATCACAATAATAAGCATAAACTAATGTAGAATCATATGCTATATGACACTCTATATCATCTGGATATTTATTTATAACATCTTCATATTTTAAGGTTTCAGGTATAACCGGTGCTTTACAAAGAATAACATTTGGAGACGAAAAATCTAGAATTACACTTCGGCATTCATTATATAAATCAATAAAAGAATCTACATCTTTTCTTTTATAAGTATTATGTAACAATATTAAATTATTGTTGTTATAAAACTTCTTTGTTTGAATTGCAGGCCAATAATGATTTTCGCGTAATATTTGCAATAAAGCATTATTCCAGGATATACTACCGTTTTTATATAAATGAAGATCTTTAGTTTTACTAATTATAATATTTAAACTCATTATTGTCTTGATAAAAGGATTATTCTTTTATATGGTATTATAATTATATAAATTATTATAAAAATATAATATGTTAAAATAAATGTTTGTAAATGAGTTTATTATTAAAAATGGTAATAATCGTGTTGTAAAATATAAAAACAAATTATATGGTTTTAATACAAATAAAATAACTATATCAAAAAAACAAGTTTTTAATATAGGTGCTTTCTTTAATAAAAAAATATTGGTTGATTTAAAAAAGTTAAAATCTCTTTTAGGTAACCATAAAATAATAGAGGTTATATCTAAAAAAACCGAAAATATAAAAACCGATTTATATAATATTAAAATAATTGCTTTATTAAAAGTTTCTAAAAAATCATTAGAAGTTCCTAACGAAAAACAAAGAGGAGGTAAAATAAAAGGTGTTAATGGAGTTTTTACCTACAATTTATGGACATTAGATATAACAGGGACAGCTTTAAAAAATATTATGTTTATAGGAGAGAGACATGGAAATCAAGACCATTGTGAACAAAATTATGTAGATATGTATAAAACATTAATAAGTAATATGAAAACTAATATAACACAGGCATCTATTGATATATTTTATGAACAAGATCCTGATATAATTTGTGATAAAACAACAAATTGTGATAAATCTTGGCTTAACAAGTTAAGAAAAATACTAGATCCTTATGCTCATTTTCATTACAAGAAAAAAAGTTTATTAAGAGTTCATTGGACAGACCCTGTAAATAATTATGATGTTTCATCAATATATCCAAAAATCCCAGAATATCCAAATACTTCAGAGAATAAAGAAATGTTTAATAAAGTTTTTATGCAAGATTTGAGAAAGTTTGTTTTAGATGTTTCTAATTATACGGATGTACCACCATTTGAAACATTATCTAGTGATTATAAATTTTTATTTTATATTATAAAATCTAAAGATGACTTAAATAAATTAATATTTTTTAATAAAAAAATAATTGCCCAAGCAGATAAAAGTATATTATCTGAAAATGAATATGTAAATTTTATAAATCATATAATTCGTATTGTATTAGTTGAAATAGATGATAAAGAGTGGTATTATAGCGGTATATTTTATATACAACGTCTGTCTATGGATTTTTATGTTTTTTTTAGAATGCTTAGAAAAATAAGTCCTAATGAACTAAATGTAAAAAATGCTATTTTTCACGCAGGACAAAATCATACAAGAAATCTTAGAATAATATTTAATGAATTTAATAAAAATTATATGTTGTTATATCCTAATAAGAAAAAGACAATAGAACATAAATTTATTTCACCAACAAGTGATAATGAATGTTTAGACTTTACATTTAACACTTTTATTAAAAAAGCAAATGAACCATATGATCAACGTAAAGATCAAGCATCATCTAAATCAGATGACAAAACATCACATAAATCAGGTCAAAAAACATCATCTAAATCAGGTCAAAAAACATCACCTAAATCAGATCAAAAAACATCATCAGCTGTTAAAGCTAGTTAAATATTTTCTTTATATCAATAAAAAATCCAACTAAAATTATAGGAACTTTTATCATTCTTCATTATCCTATACATAAAATTATTTTAAATCAGGATGATATTTATTAAAAAAAGAAGTGCTTATTTCTTCCGAACCGGTTTTAATATCTTTAGTACCAGATAATACTAATTCTCGTTGTTTTAACATTTTAGTAAATGCGTCTTCATCAAAAGCAGAATCTTTATTAGTTATCATATCATATAAATGCATATAGCGTTCTTTAAAAAATAAATATTCAGTATCTTTAATATTATCAGTTCTTGATCTTATTTCTTTAACAGTTTTTATTAACTCGTCATTGCTTAATCCATCTGACATTTTATTTTATATTAGAATAATAAAATGTCTTCTCTGCTACAATTTAGTTTTTTAGATTGTAATAAAAACTCTTTAAATACAATTAATTTAAAATCTCCAGATCCGGGATTAGGCTTATATGCGGCTAATATTGAAAAAGACTGGGCACCTACACACATTCCACCTGTTTCTTCGGAATATATGAAACAATTTTATGCCAGAACACATAATCCGTCTTATACTAGATTAGGTAATAATACCGAAATTGAATCTAAATGTTAAAGTATATAATTTCTTTATTTTTTTCTATTATATCACATATAAACTTATAGGTTTCGTCTACCTGTTCAATTGTTATTGCTCCCGTAATTAATATACTACCGCTCTCAAAAACAGCAATTGTTATTTTTTTTATGCCTTCTTTAACATTAGATTTTGACTTTACATTGCGCTTATCATAGTGATTTGACGCGTCCCTACTATCATTTTCTGAATTCCACCAATACTCTATTTTAACACCAGGATAAGTTGATGGATCAAAACGCGCTATCATATTATAATCATTTATTAAAATAGTATGTAAAGTTCTTCGTTTAATTGAAAACTTGTTAATACATTCAGGTTCTTTAAAAATCTTAAAATCAGTATTAATCATCAATATACTAATATCAGCATATATCACATCATTAATATTATAATCTTCGTTTTTTAAGATGTTAATATTACCATCCTTTATTTCTTTTATCAACTTTTCCAAGGGAACCGCTATATCTTCAACTGTTCTACTTCCGGTTATATGTAAGCTACCATTCTGAAATACTTTCACATTCACATAGTAATTATCCGCAAACTTATATACAAACGAAATTTGATTATCAAATGTTCTTTTATGTTGTATGGTTCTTTTCTTTTTAATATAATTACCCCGTACTATCTTATTTACACTACTTTTGTTCTCAAATCTTGAAGTATAAACATAGCATTCGGATTCATCATTATCATTAATATTAATATTATCAAATAATGTGATTAAATTAATATCAATACGTTCTTCGTTATCCTTTAATAATATTTTCGCATTACTAGTAATAGTAGATATGCGATATTTTGTAAAGTGCAAGTTCATTAATTAAATAATATTTTTTAGTTTATATCATTTTTTCTATAACATTTTTAGTAATTTTTTTATTATTTATATATGATGTATTTAAAATTTCAGCTACAGATGGAACGTGTGAATGTGGAGGAATATTAATAGCGTAAAACTTATCAGTCTTCTTATGTACACATCTAAACTCTTTAATATCCATTGTACCCATAAATATATCTAACAATTCATAACTCGGAGCAGGAGTGATAGGTGTTTCAAACCCATACGATTTAGCCATCATATTAATCATATTATTTATATCCCATACACAATCACTACGGGTATTCTTTGAAAAATTATAAGACGACGCACATTCAAATGAACAGAAATTACCATACAATGTATAATGATTCGTTAAAGGATCATATTGTATAGGCATACCACACATAAAGTCATTTACATCGTGACGACACCATAAACATAATGATTTCTTTGTAGGTTCTTGTTGCGTTATTTCTGAACAACTTTCTAAATTACCATTATCATAACCAGTTGGTTCTATCGCATTTTCATTATCTTCTCGTAAAAAACTATCGGTTAAAGGTAACTTAATAATAGTATTTTCAGTTGATTCCGTATTTCCTAACATTTCTTCAATATTCTTTTTAACAGGTTCATCTTTATTTACTTTTTTTCTAGGCATTATTGTTATGGTATAATAAAAATACCTGCTTATATCATTTTTTTAAACATATTTGTAAAAAAACTATATTTCTCCTGTAAGTCTTTTTTGATATCTAATGTTTCGGTATCTTTTAGTTTATTTTTTTTATTATCAAATACATTACGAATACATTTGTTTTTCATTTCATATACTTCGCTTCTTAATGACGATATTGTATTGATTAATATATATAATAAATATATAATAACAATAAAAATTATTAGAGTGAATACTTCCATCTTTATTTGTAAAAAACATAATTTAACTAAACTTAAAGTTGCCCATACCCCCTATTATTTCAAATATATTATATTGTAAAGCATAAACATCAATATCAAACGTTTTACCTGACATTTCTTCAGTTAATTCAAGCATAATAGATGTATTTATAGGAAATTTGCCACCTGGGTTATAATATCCGGATGGTTGCCAGTTTTCAGGTTTAAGAGCAAAAGAATAACAATATATACCATCTTTCGGTATATTACTGTGATGAATATAAGGTTGTATTTTATTAAAAAATACCGCATCTTTTTCTTCAACTCGTTCATTTGAACGGTTCCATAATATTTTCGCATTTTTAAGTATTTCTTTATTATCACAGGTATATGTTGTTCGTAAATTAAATTTATTATTTGTATTTTGTTCTTTTAACACCCATATTAATTCTTTAATGGGTGTATTTAAATCTAAACGAATACTTGCGTTAAGACTATTCGTCGATGTGGTATTTTTATAAATATTTTCAACTAAAAATACATTATTTCTACGATTAACTGTTATTAATTTTCTTTCAGTTTCATTTAAATATACATATTGTGCTTCAATATGAGCATCCAAATCTAGATGTTCAGGTTTTACAAAATTATTAATATTTATTCGTTCTTTATCATAATATAATGGACTAACATAAGCACCTTTTGGTTTATCCAATCCATTGTCAAAATCTTTATCATAAACCTGATATAACTTTTCAACATTTTCTAACTCTATTCTTAATATTACTTCACTTGTTTGAAGAGCACACAATGGTATTGCTAACGCAGGATTTTTTGAAAAATAAAAAGGTAACGGGATAGCTATCCGTTTTGATTTTATTGCTGGATTTACAGGATAATATTCATATTCTATTTTATTATTTTTTGTTATCTTTATTTGTTTATTAGATGTTCGGGGGTTTAAAGAACTAGCTACATTCTCAGTTATAATATCGTATTTATATTTACGTTCGGGTGTTAATGTTAATTCATTCCAAATAACCATCCATTCACCGTATAAAGTGTTTATAGCAATTCCTTGACTACCTACAAACAATTCCGCTTTTTTAATTAATAATGTGGCATAATTATTAACCCATCGGAATCTTAAATCTTTTCCAGAAGGTATATTAATTTCAGGTAATCTTATAACCATTGTTAAATTACTTAATAAATCACCATGTCTTTCTATTTTTTTTATACATACATTTTCAGAATTACCTAAACGTGGAACAGTTGTACTATCAAAATTTAATTTAAGATTATCAAGAGCAAATCTAGTATGTCGTTTATATACATATTTAAAATAACTTAATTGCGGTGTTAATGATAAATATTGATCAATTTGCCCTATTGATACTAGTTGAATTAATGGTGCTATCGGCATTTATTTATATTTTGATATTAAAACGGAGTAGGTTTATTCACGGCTTTTAATTCCAGGGTAGCTTCTTTATCTATCGCATTCTCAAATTCGTTTTCGTTTGGTATTAAAGCTGTTGCTTTATTACAACCTTTCTTAAATAAATCTATTATTTCTTTATCTTCTAATACATAATTAAAATATGTTAAATCCGATATAGCTACTTTTGTGCTCTCGTTAGCAACTGCACCACTACCAGTATATATTGAAGTATTACCATTACCACTAAAACCTAAATGTAAATCACTATTATTTGTTTTCATTGCGGTAGATTTATTTTCTAATTGACCATCTTTATTCAAATAAGCATAACCGTTCAGATAAAGTTTTACCAATGCCTGATTTGATGAAACAAATACATTATCGTCTGGCGATGTTTCACTTACTACTATTGTAATCATATTCCATTGTTCTAGTAAATCTGTTCTAGTTTCTAAGTCTTTAATACCAATTAAGTTTGCATCTTTTGTAACCATACCACCACTAGTACAATTTTTATCACCTGTATTTGCTCCTTCGTGAAATACATCAGGTGTTTCTATACTATTAAACTCAACAACAATTGCTTCTATTTTTTTCGCCAAATTAAAATCAAGTCTAACTAACGGATTTTTTACTAAAAACCAATTATCGGTGGTATTACATCTTAAACTACTGGTGTATTTCACAAGCTTATTACTACCTTTATTAAATAATACTAATGTTTTGTCTTCATCTACACCAGTAGCATCAGTCGGAAAATATAACCAAAAGTTATAAGTATATACTGCTCCACCTTTTTGATTTATTGAAGGACTTAAATCTACATAAGTCCCTTTTGTTTTATCTGTAGTATTAAACTTGGTTGAGGTATTACCTATATATTCGTACGCACCGTCTATAATTTTTGTAGATTTCTTAATACTACTAGGGTTTATCATATCCAATAGCATTTCTTGGGCATTTTTGTTATATATACCATAGGCCAATACTCCCATTAAAACAATTAAAATAATAGCAAATATTATTTGAACTAATACATATAGCATTTTAATTAAAGAAATAGATAAAAAAATGTTAATCAGATAACTTATACAGAGGAGCTCTTACCCCATATCCAATAGAAGCAAGTAATCCGTCAATAGGCCCTTCGCTATATATATTATAAATATCACGACTATTTAGGTCATAATTATAAATACCAACCTTACTTAATAAACCATTAAACCCTGGAAATAATGGTGAATTACCACCTACAATTAAATTACCAGTTGTATCTAATTTTAAGTTTTTAAGGGTTTGTGTGGGTTCTGTCGTCGTTGTTCCACCATCTGTCGTTGTTGATACCAATTGAGCATCCATATATAAAGAAACACTAGCACCTTCGTAATTATCAGAAATTACAACACCAATATGTACCCATCTTTGCATTGGTAAATACTCAAAATGAACAGTATTGTTATTAGCGTCTGTTATAATATCAGGCAATTTAGTAATAGAAGTAGTCGCTGTTGATGGGAAATGTATATATAATTTAGAATTTTTTAATATAACAACTGGTGATTTATCGGTAACAGTTTCAGTATCACCACCTATAGAAAATATGTGATTTGGTTTTCCAGGATAATTATTTACATCATTAACATATAACCAAAAAGTATATGTACGTCTTAAACCATTTCCACTAGATGGAAAGTTTTCAATTGCTATACTGCTTTTAATATTACCTTTAATAGGAAACTTAGTTTTTTCAATTATTACGGATTTCTTATTAAATACAGCATTTGCTATAAAATAATAAATTACTATAATACAAATAATAGAAATAATAATAACAATAACAAGACCATATAATACACTAGGATTGCTTAACATTTCAGCACTTTTTTTATAAGCCTCTCCTAGTTCTTCACTAACTTTAGCAGTAGTATTTGATGCTATATTTTTAGCACCATCGACAGCATTATTTGTAAAACCGGACATCATATTTGCGGCTTTATCTGATGTTGATATTTCATCGTCATTAGCTTTATTTTGTTTGTCCTCTTCATCTTTATCAGCCATACCTTTATTATATCATAATAGATATTTTCTTTTTAGATTTTCTAATATATCTTTATCTATTTTTACAAAAGCTTCTATATAATTTAAATCCAACATAAACTCGCGATATTTATGAATAACTTTACGGTTTATTTTACGTTTTAATTGTATTACAGATTCTTCAACCAATATTGTAGATATTTTAAGCAAATTAATAGGTATATCTTCTATACAACTTACTTTAATATAAATAATAACATCAACATTAATATCTTCTAAATAGGACCAAAAACCTTTTTCAGTAATTACGTTATCATTTATCATTATTAATTTTTTCTTATTTGTATTATTTATACAATCTAATACAGATATTCTAGTAGCCATTATTATTTTTTGATTTAATTCCGAAAAACTCTCAACATATAATATTTCAAAGTCTTCTAATTTTTCTTCATCAAAATCAATTGTAATAAAAGTTAATTTCGCCATATGGTTAATGTAATTATATATATTAGTATTATTAATATAGGTGTTATTAAGTATATTGAAAATAATGATCTATTTTCATCAGCATATCCAATTGTTTTAAGTTTTCCAGATTCTTCAAACATTAACGCAGGTTCGAAAAAATACAATAAAGTTAATATTATAATGTAAAGTAGAAACGTTATTAATATACGTATCATTTTATTCAATTAACATTTTATTTTACTATAAACAAATGATCAAGTGTTTAATAATTATTATAATTATTATTTTATTGTATTTTATTATTCTTTCACCGCGTATTGAACATTTAACAGATAAAACATATTTCTTTTATGTTTCTAAATCACCCAATTTATATTGTACACATAATATACACGAGCGAACCGTTGGGTATATATCGGATATTGATAAAGACTTTATAAATGCGATTGGTAAATCATATCGTATAAAACCATTAAAATTAGTTAAATTAAATCCGATAGTACCAATATTTGACAGTGTAGATTTTGCTATAGTATCTGTTACTAAAAATAGTAATATCTTTAAAGTAATATCAGATTTTGATTTATTTATTTATTCGTTTGATACGATTGATATTGATAGAATGAAAATATTTATGAATAATATTAAACAATCCAATATTGATATTAAACAATTTTGGAATTTTAATAAAAAAATAAATACAGAAAATACTACGGTATTATATATTAATACTAGAGAAACTTTTATTACGCGATTAATAAGAGATCCAGAAGTAGAAGATAATAACTATCATTGTTACGGTGATATACAAAATCTTAATAAACAGTTGTGTAATATGCCATATGACCCTTTTGGTAATATAAAAAAGAAAGAAACCATATGGGATAAACCCTGTGAAAAAAACGAAGATTGTCCTTTTTATGGTAAAAATAAACATCATCAAATTGATAGAGGAAAATGTGTTGATAAATATTGTGAATTACCTGTAGGTGTTAGACGAATAAGTTATACAAAATACGATGATGTTGATAGTGTGAATAAACCATTTTGTCATAATACGGATGAATGTACCGATGATAGTGATTATATATTCGCATAAATAATTACATTGTATAAAAATAAAATTATGGAAACTATAATAAAAATTGTTATAATTTTAGTACTTCTCGTAATATACATTATGACAATGAAAAACTGTTTTGAATCTTTTGCGATTTTACCTTATAATTCAAAAATTAATAATATTAATAAATCGAGTGCTTTAATGGATAGACATCCAATTGATAGTGTTAATATTGATATTAATACACCTGAAAATGCTTATTATTATGAATTTTCAAACGAAAGATATTTAGAAATACTAAATGATATGTTTAATCCATCGGAACCTGAAAAATATATTATATTAAGAAATATTGAATGGCAAAGTGAAATAGATTCAACTATTACAGCTATTTATAATAAAGCATATCAATTTATTTCTAATAAAATAGCGGAGAATACACCTGATATACAAATTGTTCATGATCTTTTAGTAAAATATAAAAAAGATGAAAAAAAACAAGAATATTTATTAGAAATTGATATGATATTATATCGGAATTATAAAATAAATGGTAAACATATTAATTTTCTAGTATATGTTAATCATACACGCGAACGTGTAATTGATATTACAATTAAGGGTGTCGTGGGTGAAGACAAAATAGGTTTTAATCCTATTGTACCGATAGATACCACAGAGTATGTATCATTTGAATCTGTTGAAACTTTAATATAACGGTTGATCATTATTATCATCACCTTGATAATTCACAACTGGGTCATTATTAGTATCTAGATTATCCGGATTATCCATATACGAATCATACGTTTTTATTATACCATTTTTCTTTAACATCATTGCGACTTCTTTATCATCTGCTGTTAAATTTTCTAATACATTAATCGCATCTACTTTTAATTTTTCACGATAATTACTAATCGCTTTATTATAATCTTCGCGCGATAATACAACTTTACTACTTAATATCTTTATTTTTTCAAAGATATCATTATTTTTATTAGAATTAAAATGTGTTAAATAATTCGCACTTAAATATATATACATTCTATTACGTTTTATAGTAAAATCATAATCAACGCAACAACTATTTTCTAAAATACCTATATGTTCATAGAAAAAACTAGAATCCTTTAAACAACCAGCTAATAATAAATGTTTAACATTTTGTACAATCTTACATTTTTCAAGCACATACGATTTTAACGAAAAATGTTCAGTATTAACATTAACATACGACATAAAATCTTTTACACACTTTGAAACATATTCATTCAATAAAGATTGATCATCTAAATATTCATTTATTTCATCATCATCTATTGTTATATTATAATTATTGTGATCGTCGTCTTCATCGTCTAATTGTATGTCATAATTTACAACAGGAATATCTAATGCTTCGGGTAAGTAATTTAATGCTTCCCAATTATTATCATATGAAATTATGCTATTGTTTCGATATTCTTGAATCTCTTTAAGAAAACTAGCATTATTATTCATAATGTCCCCATATGCTTTATAATCTTGATTTAATAATTGCGCACAACAACCGGATATAAACTTATTAACATTTTTCAGTTTTTTAGGTGTTACATATTTTAATGCTTTTACAAAACTTATATATTTTACATCATTTGATGCGTTTTTTAAATCATTTACTAATTTTTTATAAAATTGTACATCAGTCTTTTTTATTGAGTCGTCTATATCATCATATAGGGCTTTCAACTTTTTTAATTGATCTTTACAACTTTCATTATTAATTATCATTTTCGTTAATGTCTTTTCAACATCTGCCTCGGTTAATGTCTCTGTTATATTCTTAAAACAACACATTACATACGTATAAATTGATTTATTTTTAGGTAAAATAAGTTTTTTTACTTCTAGTTTAATTGGTTCTTCATATTCGTAAAAAACATCAGCACAATCTTTATTTAATGTAAAATCATTATCATTATTATAAACCATTGTTTGAATTGTAAAATATACATAAAATATCATACTTACTGTTTTTTCATTTGGTTTAAATAAATTCATATATGTTAACATATCTTTTAAACTTATATTAAAGTCATCACCAATTTCTTTAATAAATCTTTTTTCAAATATATGTTCATCATTTTCAATTACTTTAGTTTCATTATCTATATTCGGATTTAATATATTTGAAAAATCAATATAATTATCGTTCATATCATTTTCATCTTCATTATCTATAATTTCAATAAGATCTTGTGTAAATTCATATTCTTTTTGAAAGACTTTATCTATTGTATTACAAATAGGTTTTACATCAGTAGTTTCATTATTTTTATTGCTTTTCAATGTTAAGAATATTGATATTAAATGTTCAATTTCTTTTTTTTTCAAATAACTGTTAATATTTAAATAAACATCATCAATATCTATATTGTCATTTGCTACATTTTTATATAAATCTATCATAGAACCAAATATATTATTATCAGATAAATTAAGATTCTTATTCGTTAATTCATTTAATATGGTTATTATATCACCCTCTGTATAATCCTCTAAAGTATGGGTAATATATTTATTTATATCATCTTTCCAAAAAACTATTTCTTTTGTTGGCTGTATTACATTTTTTAAAACTTTATGTTTTTTATCGGTATATGATGGTATCTTATTATATTCTTCATCGTTCATATGTGCGATATCTTTTCCAAAACGACACATTATGTCATTTATATAATCAAAATCATTATCTTTAAATTCAATAGTAAAATTATTAATTTCCTGTTGAATCATATTTAATCTTGAAAACAAACTTTCAGATAATGAGTTTTTATATAACTGTAATGTGTTTTCAATAAATTCAGATGGAATGGTAGTTCCTATTTTTAAAGAATGTGTATTATTTTTTACATTTTTAAAAGGAGCTATAACTGTTTCAAAATTAAAAGGGTTATTAAATATTTCATTTAATAATTGTTCTTTAATAATATAATTATTTTTATAGATTGCTTTATAAGTTGAAATATCTCGTGTTTCATATATTGTATTTTCGGATAATATATATATATTTTCTAAACCGGTTGGTTTGTTTGCTAAATAATTATCAATATAATCATTTACAACATCAATTGATTTAAATTCATTATTAAAAAAATCATTAAAATAATAATATAAAGAATCTTTTGAAAATATATTAACTGCTTTTTCTAAGTTTGGTATATATTTAATTAAAATCGTAGGTAATTCTTCATCCATATTTTATTTTATTGTGTTAAAAAAGTTTCTCGAATTGGTTTTAACTTATTTTCCAATATCTCATTACATATTAATTTCATAAAACTCTTATAAAACTCTTTCGGTTTTACATCCACAAATGTTACCCTTATTGTTAAAACATTATCCAATGGATGTTTAACAATATACCCTATATATGTACATACACTATCTTCTAATGTTTTTTTCTTTTTTATTACATAGTTGTCAAATACATATGATTGAATTATATTACCAATTGTATCATTCTCACCTGGAATACTAAAGTCATATGTTAATTCATTGTTTTCAAATTGCTCTAAGGTCGCTTTATCCGATAAAACAACTAATTTATTTATTAAAATATCAATACACTTCAATAACATATATTTATGTGAAATTGAATCATTAATAATTTCAAACTTAAATACATATTCACCTTTAATAAAGTCTCTTTCTTGTTCTATAATACTTCTACTTGTACTAAAATCGTCTTTCGGTTTATTATACACTGTCACACCGGAAACTATATTAAACGAAGCATTCTTTCTACCGGTTTCTTTAACAGCTTCCGCAGTTAATTTTAATATTTCGTTTTTACGTAATTTTGTAATAGTAATATACGGTTTTTTAAAGAAATTTTGTACTTTTTTACCATCCTGAGTAACTATTAAATCTTGTGTAGTTATTATCTTAATACCTTCAGATTCATTACAATTAACATCTAATTCAATTTCTAATTTATTTTCACCAAAAATATATTTGTCGTTGTATTCTTCGGATACATTTAAAGGTATTAAGGCTATACGGTTTGCTATAATTTCATTGTTTAAGACTGTAGTATTTTCGGTAATATTTACAGTTGTATCATTACCATTTCCTATAAATCCTAACATAGGAACATCCATTAATAAAACCCGTCTTAAACCATTTACAATAGATATATCAATATCTTTCGTTTCAAAAGTAATTCTATTTGCTTTTTCATTATATGTGAACATTTACTTTAGATATAATAAATTAATCATTTTTTATATAAAAATGTAACCCTATTTATCTGTAAAATGTTCTTATTTTATAGCGATTCGTGTAGCCATTGTACTATGCTACTAGAAACCCTTAAAACTCTCGATAAACAGCATTCAATTAAATTAATATCAATTGATTACTTAAAATCAAATAATATATCATTTGATAATCGTATTACACACGTTCCCGCTATGTTATTAAAAGAATATAATAAAATTATATTTGGTAAAGAAGTATTCGATTACTTATTATTACCCGGTAAAGGTGTATTATTGAATACTA
>TARA_B110000037_G_scaffold37358_1_pt1 | contig 23848 bp, 25 predicted proteins | sample TARA_B110000037 | Tara Oceans TARA_B110000037 (sample SAMEA4397196) | marine metagenome | biome: Polar Biome; feature: [MIX] marine epipelagic wind mixed layer (ENVO:01000061); material: water (ENVO:00002006), including particulate matter (ENVO:01000060) such as... | depth 10-100 m
GATATTATTGACACGAGTGAGATAAGCGCAGCAGCTTTAATGCTTGATTATGATGATGGATTTGTTGCCTATTTGAACGGCGTTGAAATAACACGTGCTTTAATGGTTGGACCTGGTCAACCTGACTTTGACCAATTGGCGTCAGGATTGCACGAGGCTGATCTTTATGCTGGCAATTACCCTGCACAGTCTACGATATCAAAAGCCTTTCTAAGCTCAAATTTGAACTTAGGAACAAACGTACTCTGCATTCAAACACATAATCAATTACCAGGTTCCAGTGATTTAAGTTCACGCCCTTTTTTATTTCTTGGAATTAATTCCACATCAACAGAATATGATCCTGCTCCAGGCTGGTTTATGCCTCCTGTGATTCTTGAAACAAGTAATTTACCCATTGTCATTATCAATACTGTGGATGGCGTATCAATTGTAGATGATCCGAAAGTAACAGCGCTCATGAGCATTGTTAACAACGAATCAGATTTAAACAATGTTACTGATCCGCCGAATGAATTTTATGGATATATAGGAATTGAAAGAAGAGGATCATCCTCAGGAACTTTTCCAAAAAAGGCTTATGGATTAGAAACCCGCGCGCCTGACACCTCCAATTATAATGTCTCTATTTTTGACTGGCCAATTGACAATGATTGGATTCTTTATGCGCCGTACTCCGATAAATCGTTGATCAGAAATGTCCTCACGTATAAACTTGGGAACGAAATGGGGGAATATGCACCAAGAACTGAAATGGTAGAAGTTGTTTTAAATGGCGATTATATTGGTGTCTATGTTTTCATGGAACGAATTAAAGAAAATCCAGGCAGAGTGAATATTGATAGAATGGAACCGACAGATATTACAGGAAATGAACTAACTGGAGGATATATAGTTAAAGTGGATAAAACAACAGGAGGCGGAATTGTGGCTTGGACATCTCCTTACGCCCAAGCAGCACCCGCATGGGGCGCAGTTCGATATCAAATGCATGATCCTGAAATTGAGGAAATGCATCCTGATCAATTAGACTATATTGAAGAATACATAACAGATTTTGAAACCGCTTTAGACGGACCTGATTTTGACGATCCAGATGATGGCTATCGTCCTTATATTGATGTGCAATCGTTCATAGATTTTATGATCGTGAATGAGATTAGTAAAAATGTGGATGGATACCGAATTAGTACGTTTTTGCATAAAGAACGTGAAAGCGAAGGAGGAAAATTAAACGCCGGACCATTATGGGATTTTAACCTCGCATGGGGTAATGCAAATTATTGTCAGGGTGGAGAAACCTACGGATGGGAAATTTACTTCAATTCAGTTTGTGGTGGCGGTGGAGATTTAAACAATCCATTTTGGTGGAACCGCTTAGTTGAAGATGAGACCTATACCCATGAACTAAATTGCCGTTGGCAAGAACTAAGAATGACAACTTTGCATACGGACACCATTCTTGCATTTGTAGATGAAATGGAAACTTATTTAACAGACGCCGCCGAGCGAAACTTTCAGCGTTGGCCTGTTTTGGGGACCTATGTTTGGCCCAACAACTTTATTGGTGATACTTATGCCGAAGAAATGGGATATTTGCGTGATTGGACTACAGAACGCTTAGAATGGATGGACGATAATATGTTCGGAAGTTGCGAAGATTTAGGGCTTTCAAACGAAGGACTTCAACACGTGCAGGTATACCCCAACCCTACAGTTGGGGAAGCTCAACTAACATTTAAACAGCCCATTGAAAACGGACGATTAATTATTAAAACCATTACCGGAGAAGTCTTATCAACAGTCACATTGAACAATACAAATCAGTATACGCTAGACCTTACGGCATATGCTCCTGCATTATACATTATTCAGATTTATGACAATGAATCATTGATCTCAAACCTCAAAATAATTCGCCAATAAAAATTCTATTATGACTAAAACCATCCTATTTTGCATGGCTGCAACGCTACTGATTGCCTGTAACAAAACAGAAGGACCAGGAGGCACATCTTCGATTACTGGATTTGTAAAAAGCCAAAATCACGAAAATGCTCGAGTAGAGATTAGCGAAGTGCTATTTACTCAAGGATTAAGCGTGGAACATGGTGATTATTGGGTCCTAAACAACCCTATTGGTGCCGAACAATTCTATATTTATTATGACAATCCAACATGGCCGAGCGATTCAGATCCGGGGTTAACAGGACGTACAGGAATTGCTGTTGAGTTTAACTATTCAGATTCAAACGTAGAAATTGCAAGCAATACAATGGATGAAATCGAAACAGAAGCGTCTGATCATTTTACATTGACTCGCAATGTTGATATTGTAACCATAACGAATAAAGCAACTGGTGAAACTGCAAATGCCGATAAAGTGACATCACCATTTGAAATAAGCACCACCCAGTCAGGAAAAAGTGCTTTAATTGAAACGATTCAACCCGCCATTGATGAAAAGGTTTATTTGATATATGGTGACAATGACGTATTTGGAGAATTGGAACGTGCTGGAGGAAATGGAGAGTACATTTTCAATAATCTCACGCAAGGGAGTTATACCGTTTACTGCGTTTCAAAAGATATAGCTTCAGGTTTAACCACAACTATTTCCGAAACGGTAGAAATTACTGCGAACAAAACAATAGTTACAGCTGGAGAAATTCAGATTTTTAACTAGATACTAGTCGAAGTAAGTAATCTCTCTTCGAAGCACGGCGTTTTTAATACGACAGTTACTCTTAATTGTGCATTTGGTCCAATTACCAATTTCATCAAGCTTATAAGTGGTTTTAATCTCTATAACTTGATCCATATAGAACACCATTTTTATGATTTTCTTTTTACTGTACTTATAAGAAATCTCATTCGCCATTAACGTTGGGTTTGCCGGAATTGAATCCTTCACTTTTCGTCCAAACTTATCATAGGTCGTGTATACTTCATCCCTTTTATTTCGAAAATAGACGATATTAGAATCAGCATCAAAAGCTAAAGAGTCCGCACCAATTTGCCAATCACGTTGATCGCCATTATAAATTTCGTCTCGCACGGTATCTTTTCGGACTCCAAAATTAAAAATAGATATCCAATGATGCCGATACGGTTCAGTACCAATCGAATAAGCAAATTCGTTGATCGATTCACTGCTGTCCGCCAATATTTTGTGAACGCTGCTCAAATACCCATTTCGAAGAAACGCTATGTCCACTTGAACGGCACTCACCTCCTTGGCCAATCCAATATATTCTTGTATTTCATGAATAGATTTTACGCCACCATTTAAAACCAATAAATCAACGAATGAATCTTCTGTGGCCTCACTTGGATCATATTGCGTATTGACCCAATTATGTACCATTTGTCCATGACCAAGCAGGTTTAAAATCAATCCGAAAATTATTAAGGTGCATTTCACATTTGTACGGTAATTAATTTATATTTCAACTGAGATATATGCGCTGCTCACCATCTTTATAAGTCTATATAAATGGAGTTTTGGTTAAGGTTACCAATCCTTGATGTTGCGCAATAGCCTATTCCAAAATTATTCTAATCTCCTACAACAGAAATTTTGTGAAAATTAGCGAAATTAAAAGCAAATCTATAAGAATCTTAAAAAGATTTAAAATCGATAATTCAATCCTACATCCGTAATCCATTCATAGAAAATCCCAGCACAAAACAGATAATCACTTAGACCTGAAAAAACTGAAACTGAGCCGCCAGAGAAACGCCCGATTGGCCTCATAAATTTTTAACTTTTTTTTAAAATATGTTCTTTCTGAGTAAAGGCATTGAAATAAAGGCTTAGCGGTTATGTGGAATCTCAAAATAAAACGCAGATTTGTAACTAAAACAATATGAATCGTTAAATTTTATACCAGTTATCCTATTATGAAACATTTACTTTTTATTCTATCTACATTTTTTGCATTCTACGGATTTGCTTGTTTGAACGCGTCAGAAACAACTTTGAATAACGAAATAGTAACCCAACTCTCAACAGATGCAGGTTTAAATTTTCAAAGTGACGATCACCAACCTGAGCAAGTAAATGAAGAAGAAGGCATTTCGAACGGTGCAGAAAAACCGAAAAAGAAAAAAGTGATTAAAGGATTAATTTATTACTTGGGTGGAGGATTTGTGTTGTTATTGATAGGTATGGTTTTCTTCATTCGTAAAAAACCAAAAACGCCATGAAAAAATATGTAGCCATAATTCTATCAGTCCTCATCTTATCTTGTAAGACTAATCCCATAGACAAATTTGATAAACAAAATGCACAATCACCCGTGTTAACACATGCCTGTATTGACAGTGTATTGGCAGAGTTTGAAGTAGTAGATTTTGCCGACCTAGATAAAGAATACACCAATTCAAATGGTAAGTTTAAAAGTAGTTTGAAAAAAGAAAAATTCTATGTCCTTGAAGGGGATGATGTGCTGAAATATATCGTTGGAGAATATCGTATCAGAAACTTTGTGACAACAGACGCCTATTATTCTAGAAACGAAAAAGACTACACGAAAAACAAAAAGCAATTTTGGTTAGTTGATAAAAAAATGCTTTACATGATGTTGGATTTAATTCTGAAATTAGACGAAAATGGTTATAATAAATATGGTTTTCATGTTCGCGAAAGTCACCGCCATCCAACCTATAACGAGAAAAAAGGCGGCGCTAGTTCAAGTCAACATATTTGGGGAAAAGCCGTTGATATTGTAATTCAAGACATTAATAATGACGGTAAAAAAACACAAGCTGATAAGACAATCGTTCTTGACATTATGGAAGAGATTGTTGGAAACAACGGTGGTTTAGGCCGTTATCCTGGATCAATGACCGTGCACTTTGATTTTAGGGGGCATAGAGCGCGCTGGGATTTTCAATAATCAATTTTCAATTGCAATGTGCAACTGCGATTTGAATGTTACTATGCCTTGTAGATATTGAAATTGTAAATTAAATAAACGTTCCCGCCGCTTTCAATTTCGGCTTCCAATAAGTTGATTTTTCAATTTCAGTGATAATAACGCCCTTACTTGTTGAGGCATGCACCATTATTAAATTCTCTCCTTTTTTATTGATCACCAAACCGACATGTGAAATGTTCTTACCAGATGAAAAGAATAATAAGTCTCCACGATAAGCTTCTTTAACATTAACCTTTTTAGCTCCGTTTAATTGGGCTGAAGCTGTGCGCGGAATTACCAATCCATATTTTTTATGCACGTATCCAACCAAGCCCGAACAATCAAAACCGTTTGGATCTGATCCTGCCCAAACATATTTCACCCCAACGAGTGACTTAGCATAAACCACCATTTTTTCACGAATGCTGTTGGACACTCCTCCATTATTCTCGGTCGTATTATCGTTTGTAACAACGATTGGATCATCATTATTAGGGGTTTCAATTTCAATATCTGGTTTTGCTTTAATGCCTTTCAATTCGTCCATTCTAAACGATTGAATTTGATCTGAAGAACCGTTCAAACGTAAACCTTTAAACTTTGTTTCTAGGTCAACCAAATAAGTTTTTAGGCTGGCTATTTCATGATAATGGGCGGATAAGTAATCCTTGATGTTTTCATTATCCATAAAGTCCTTATACGAAATAACGGCTTCATTTATGGCATAATCATGACGCTTAAACCACACCTCATCATTCGATAACCTGAACAAAGCCATTGATTTATAGAAAGACGGAAGTCCACTATAATCATACGCAGGCATTGCGATTAGCTTGGAAGATTTTCGCAATACTTTCGTATAATAACCTTGATCGTAAAGAATTTCTAGCTGATCGATTTTCCTGTCCTGACTCATCCCGAGAAAAGAACAAAAGACAAAGCCGATTAAAAACAGGTATCTCATATTACAAATTTAGATCGAAAAACGCCTGATTCCCTTTAAAATCAGAACATGTATCCACAACTCTTTGTTAATTCTATATACAGATAAAATCATGCCAACCCTATTTTGTCTTAATTTTGTAGATTACGGTGCGCAGAAAGCGTTCACGATCCAACATAATTTAGGCTGTTTTGAAATATTACATTATAACAGGAGAAGCGTCTGGAGATTTGCACGGAAGCAATTTATTAAAGGCCTTAAAAGCACATGATATTAATGCTCAAATTCGTTTTTGGGGCGGTGATCAAATGCAGGCGATTGCGGGCACTCCCGTTAAACATATAAAGGACCTCGCATTTATGGGTTTTGTTGAGGTTGTTGCCAACCTCCGCACTATTCTCACCAATATTTCCTTTTGTAAAAAAGACATTCTATATTTTGCTCCAGACAAATTAATTTTGATCGATTATCCTGGGTTTAATTTGCGCATTGCAGATTTTGCTACAAAAAATGGAATTGAGGTACATTATTACATTTCTCCTCAAATTTGGGCTTGGAAACAAAATCGGGTCCATAAAATAAAACGGACGGTGAACCAAATGTATTGTATTCTGCCATTTGAACAAGCTTTTTACAAAAAGTTTGACATGGATGTGCATTATGTGGGACATCCCTTAGTAGATGCGATTCAGAATTTTAAAGAAACCGCCGTCACATCTGACCAGTTTCAGACTGAATTTGGTTTAAACGGCAATAAAATAATGGCCTTGTTACCTGGCAGCCGTTTACAAGAAATTAAAACAAAATTGCCGATAATGCTCGAAGCGGCTAAGGGGTTTGATCAAATGGAAATACTTATTGGTGGCGCTCCTAATATTCCCGAAAAATTCTATCTGGATTTAGCTGGATCCGTACCGATTAAAGTCATTCCGAATAGAACTTACGATTTATTGAATCAAGCGCACTTAGCAATGGTAACTTCAGGTACCGCTACTTTAGAAACCGCACTTTTTAAAGTCCCTCAAGTTGTTTGTTATAAGGGAAATCCAATTTCAGTAAGCATTGCCAGAAAACTAATTAAAGTCGATTATATCTCTTTAGTCAATTTAATTATGGACAAAGAAGTGGTGAAAGAATTGATTCAAAAAGACCTCACCGCAGAAAATATAAAAGCCGTTCTTTTGCCCATGCAAGATACGGATAATGAAGCTCGAAAAAATTTACTTTCAGCCTATGATGAATTAGAGCGCATTTTGGGTGGTGGAGGTGCATCTGAAAAAACTGCATCATTATTGGTAGGTAATGCGTAACACACTCTATATCTTAATCTTATTCCTTTCTTTTGAAGGAAGAACACAAGAATTGGATATCGGCATCATGCGAGACTATACCCTCGGAACAGTTCAAATATCTCATTTGGAAGGAAATTATGAGATTATGGGCGACACCAGTTTAATTACCAATATTTGGGATGGACAATCGCTATTCATCAAACGAAGTGGCGAACAATTAAAGGTTGTAAAGGCAGATAAAACAATTGGTTTTTATGATAGTTTGAGTATTCGATCCATGGCAGAGGACAATAGCCTAAAACTGCAATTTTTGGCTCCTTCTTCAAAGAAAACGCGGAGATATAAAGACGATTTTATTCTCACACCGGAAGGCGCAAATACCATGCGCATTATCAACCGCGTGGAAATGAAAAATTATTTAGGTGGCGTAATAGAAAGTGAAGGCGGTGGTGGCAAACATTTGGAATATTATAAAGTGCAGGCCATTCTGAGTCGGACTTATGTTTTAGGCCATTTGTATAAACATAGAAAAGAAGGTTTTCAAGTTTGCGACCGTGTGCATTGCCAGGCCTATCAAAATATGCTCATTTATACCCCAAAAATTGCTGATGCGGTCGAAGCAACGCGTGGTGTGGTGATGTTGAACAAATCATTGCGTCTCGCTCAAGGTTTCTATTTTGCAAACTGTGGTGGACAAACCAGTGAATCTGACTTTGTATGGAACGAATCTGTTTCACATTGTAAAAGTATTATCGACACCTTTTGCATTAAGTCAAGGCAAGCCAATTGGATCAAAGAAATTAATGCTAGCGACTGGAAAAATTATTTGGTTAGTCATTTTGGATACCCAGTTAATGATCCTGTTTTAGGACCTATGATGTATAATTTTTCGCAACCTTCTAGAAAGGCGTTTTACCAATATCCGCAACTCGGAATTCCATTACGAGATCTACGTATAAAATTCCGTTTAAAATCCACCTGGTTCTCTTGCAAAAAGGTGGGAAACAAAGTAGTGTTAACTGGCAAAGGATTTGGGCACGGGGTTGGTGTGTGCCAAGAAGGTGCTATGGGCATGGCGCGAAATGGATTTACGGCGGCTCAAATCATGAATTTCTATTTTACAAACATTCACTTAATGAATTATTTCAATTGGAGCTTTTATAAGCAGAAAGATTTTGAGGAAGAACCTAGTTTTTAAGTGAGCTTAGTTGATCATTCCATTTTTTGTCTTAAAAAAAGGGGATTGACTAATAACTAAAATTGGATTTAAATCTATTTTATTGAATTAATTAAATTTCAATATATTCACGCACTCGTTCAGTAAATCCTACTTTTCAATTAACAGGATAAACAATTACGAGATGTGAAAACTAAAAAAATATGGAAAATAAAATTACGCTTAAAAACGAATACAATATATTAGATAAATTGATGGATTTTTTAAAAGGAGAAAACTCTTATGAAAGTTCGTTAACGTATGATATTTGGGGTCTTAGAACAGATGCGAATGGACAAATGGAAAAATGCGTACTTGTTAAGAAGAGTTCAATGCACGGCATGAAAGTCTATTTCAGTCAAGAAAATGAGTTAATGATGTCATACGTTATCCCAAACAAAGTGATGAACGCTTATTTTGGAAAAAGTGTAAAAGCCCGTAAAAGTATACTTGAAGTTATTGGCGGAGGAATAAAGAATGTAATGCTTTCTGGATCGCAAAATAAAGCGTTTCAAGGAATGGAATCAATCTTTAAAAAAATAGCCGCATAACTCAATTGGAGTAATAATTACACGAACCTTTGAAGGCGCTTATTAAATCACATTTTCCTTAATGTCTTCTACCACTTCTGGATTTAGCAAAGTCGAAATATCTCCCAAATTATCGACTTCACCACAGGCGATTTTTCTTAAAATTCGGCGCATGATTTTACCGGAACGCGTTTTCGGTAATCCATTCGTAAATTGAATTTTATCCAATTTTGCGATTAGCCCAATAAGATCAGCGATCATTTGATTGATTTCTAATCGTAAATCATCCGAGTTTCTGCTCAGTGCTTTTTCTTTTAGTGTCACATAACCGTATAATGCGCTTCCCTTTATATCATGCGGAAAGCCAACGATCGCAGATTCTGCAACCAGAGGATGCTCATTAATCGCATCTTCAATTGGAGCGGTTCCTAAATTATGTCCCGATACAATTATCACATCATCCACCCTACCAGTAATTCTGTAAAAGCCATCCACATCTCGCAAGGCGCCGTCTCCGGTGAAATAGGTCCCAGGGAAAGCCGAGAAATACGTTTCACGATAGCGGTTATGATTGCCCCATATTGTTCGAGCCATTGACGGCCAAGGATATTTAATGCATAAGCTACCTTCTAGATTGTTCCCTTCTAATTCCACCCCATTTTCGTCAAAAAGTGCCGGCTGAATGCCTGGTAAAGGCAGGGTCGCATACGTTGGTTTAGTCTCGGTGCAGTTTGGAATTGGCGAGATTAAAATTCCACCAGTTTCAGTTTGCCACCATGTATCCACAATTGGGCATTTCTTCTTACCAATGTTTTCATCATACCAATGCCATGCTTCTTCATTAATCGGTTCGCCAACTGTACCTAATACTTTTAAAGAACTTAGATCATATCCTTCTAAATTATCCAAACTCTCTTTTGCCAGGGCCCTAATTGCCGTTGGTGCCGTGTAAAACTGATTCACTTTATGCTTCTCTACAATCGCCCAAAAACGACCACAATCTGGATAGCTCGGTGTTCCTTCAAAAATAACGGTAGTTGCACCATTCGCTAACGGACCGTAAACGATATAACTATGTCCAGTGATCCAACCAATGTCCGCAGTACACCAATACACGTCGTTTTCTTGGTATTGAAAGACATTACTAAATGTATAGGCCGTATAAACCATATATCCCGCCGTAGTGTGCACCATGCCTTTTGGCATTCCAGTGGATCCTGATGTATATAAAATAAAGAGCGGATCTTCCGCGTCCATCATTTCAGGTTTGCAAAAAGAAGAGGCGGCATCCAATTCAAGTTGCAACCATTTATCGCGAACCTCTTTCATTTGAATATCCGAATTAATTCGTTTTGCCACCAACACGGTTTCAACGACGGAACATTCTTGCAAGGCTTCGTCTACAATTCCTTTTAAGTCGATTGTTTTTTCTCCCCGATAAGATCCATCAGAAGTAATGACCATTTTGCAATCACTATCATTAATTCTAGTCGACAATGCCGCAGAAGAAAATCCTGCAAAAACAACCGAATGAATCGCGCCAATTCGGGCACAGGCCAAAACAGAAACCGCCAATTCAGGAATCATGGGTAAATAAATACAGACCCGATCTCCTTTTGTTATTCCATTGCTTTTTAAAACATTCGCGAATCGATTGACGCGCTCAGACAATTCGTTATATGTAATATGCTGCGTGGCTTCACTAGGATCATTTGGTTCGAATAAAATCGCCGTTTTATCTCCGCGTGTTTCTAAATGCCGATCAATACAATTTTCGGTAATGTTCAATTGTGCGCCTTCGAACCATTTCACTTCAGGCTTTGAGAAATCCCAATCTAAAACGGTATCCCATTTCTTTTGCCAAACAAAATTTTCACTGGCAATTTCATCCCAAAACGCTTCTGGTTCTTTCACCGATTTTTGATAAGTGCTTTTATAGGCCGCAAAGCCTTTAATTTGGTAGTCGCTCATGTTAAGAAAATTTGTCTTCTCTAAATATAAGCACTTAGAGAAAAATACCGAATGCTGAAAAGAAAAAAGATAGTTATTTTCTCAAAGAACCGCAAAAACCAGGTCCAACAAATCAGCTTTTTCAGAACCAATAGCTCTTCTCCAATGTTTAAGTAATTAGCTAAACGAGCAAGATGGGGACCCTATGAAGCTCTGTCTGTTTTTAAAGGTTATGATAGGGATTACTCTAACTTACATTCTTGGGTAGGTAATCCATTTGATTTCACAGTTCTTGAAGCACCGACAATCGAGTTAGATTCAATTCAGTTCGCAAATATAGAACTAGATGGTGCTATTGATATTTCAATAGACGGCGGTGTGCCTCCGTATGTCATTGATTGGGATATTGGTGGAACCGGCGATTTTGATGATGCAGAAGATTTGTTTCACCTTACTCCTGGAAACTATATCGTTGTAGTGAGCGACATTGAAGGATGTATGGTAAGGGATACATTTGAGATTACCAGCGAAATCTTACCTGATATTGATAATCCCGTGGATGTGAATCTGTGCCCCAATCCTTCATCTGATTATATCCAAATAAACATTGAAGATGATTTCAGCTATGAAATAATTTCAGATGCAGGTGAAATCGTAAGAAAATGACAACGCATTAATGGAGATCCAATTTCCGTTCTTGGCTTAACGCAAGGTTCCTGCTTAGTCCGAATCAGAAGAGCGGATAGAACAGGAACAGTCAAAATTATTAAGCTCTAAATAGTCATTCATAATTCTCATTGAAACAAAAAAGCGCCTCCAATATATCATTGAAAGCGCTTTAAACCTAAAAGGTTCCGTCAACCCCTATCCGGCCTTTTTTGGGTTTATTAATAATATTTCGTTCACTTGAATTTCAGTTACTCGGCGATTTGAACCACCCTTTTCTTGATAAACACGATTCACCCATTTTCCATCCGCGGCTAATAACTGCCCTTTCTTGACGAATTTCTCAATGAGCTCAGCCTTCTTTCCCTAAGCGATAATTTGATGCCACTGGGTTAATGTTTTTTTGCCGTTCACTTCTTTGATTGTTTCATTGGTGGCTAGGGAGAACTTGGCTAGTTTTACACCGTTTTCAAATGTTCTCACCGTTGGGTTAATGCCCGTTCTGCCGATTAGGTTCACTGCGTTCTGTAATTTGTTCATGACTTTATTATTTTGGATTAATGATTAAACTATATTTTACTTCTTTTTAAACTCTTTTACGTTAGTCTAAGTGTTATGCGCCTCGCTCAAAATCTTAGCACACAACACTATAAACCAACCTCCCCTACTTCTCTCCTTCTGCTTTTCTACCAAGAAGTAAAATGTCATTTATTTGCACTTCCGTTTTTACACGTTTCTCGCCTTCTTTTGTTTCATATGAACGGGTTACTAATTTTCCTTCAATTGCAATTTCTTGCCCTTTGGACACGTACTTTTCAATGATCTCGGCTTGACCATTCCAGGCAATTGCATTGTGCCAGTGCACAGACTCTACTTTTTCACCTTCGGGTGTTTTATATACTTCGTTTGTTGCTATTCTAATTTTTGCCAATTTTTTCCCGTTTTCGAATGAGATGATTTCTGGCGCTTGTCCTAAATTTCCGATTAATTGTACTTTGTTTATTAACGTGTTCATGTTGTTTGTTTTTAAATGTATGTTAATGATTACTGTCGCTGTTTGTTATCGACACTGCAAAGGAATGACAACTTCAAATGTTGAACCGTCTAATAAACCTTTGTATACGTATAAAATACATTTGTAAATATTTGCAAACGTTTTTGTCATTGATTTACAAATATTTAAATGAAAAATAATTTTACAAAAAAAGATGAATATTTTTCACTAAAAGTTGTTTACCAACTTCTGATATCAAAATAATTGCCCTTTTGAATAAAAAAAATCAATCATTCACCTATTTAAGTCCCCAGCTAGTATCGAAAAGATGATTAACTTCGAATGAAGATGGATACAACCAAAATAAAACACTTATCCTTTTATCTAAGCCTACTTTTTGTGTTCGCCTGCAAGGAGACAGTACCGACAGATCATATGAAGGATGAATTCGACAAGTTAACTCCAATGGAACAAGACAATATTATGTTTGGGGATTTCCTTGACCATTTTGCCGATTCATTAAAAATTCCAACTAACGTAGAATTGATTTACCCCACCGACCTTCCTTTTAATCCGGATATAAAAAGATCAGATAGTATTCTAAATCTCCCTATAGAAGAAAACCGACTCACTTTATTTAATTCATTTCAACCTGGTTTATTTGAGTATGATTACGCGTTTGCGCCTCGTGCAAATGGAACCATTTTCTTAAAAGCATACGAGATTACTCAAGAACTTAAGCTCTCGACAGATCGATTAAAAGACCGTTCTTCTATTGAGGTTTTTAAAAGTGATACTCTTAAAGTTCACCGCCTATTAAAAAACTTCACGATATATGAAGGAGATTGGGGCAAACCTTATGCCGCTCGTTTTGAACTTTGGTTTGAAAACGTGGATGGGAAATCAGCCAAGCTTATCGAGACTAATTATATTATTGAAGGCGTTCGTACCGCAAATATTGACATCACAGAAGAAATCTCTCACTTTAATCCGGACGGAATTGTGGACAATATTATTATACGTGACCCGGATGGTTTAGGCTTCTTTATATTCAGTGATTAATGTATGTTTTAAGCTCAAAACATCAAATAAATCTATTAATCACTGAAAAAATACCCATAAAAACTGAGTACCTCATTTTTTAATACTACCTTTACGCCTTAATATTATTTTTATCACAATGAAAAACGGAACAGTAAAATTCTTCAATGAATCAAAAGGATTTGGATTCGTCACAGATGACGCAGACAATCAAGAGTACTTTGTACACGTAACTGGATTAATCGACGAAATCAACGAAGGCGACAAAGTTGAATTCGATTTAAAAGACGGTAGAAAAGGTTTAAACGCAGTAGACGTTAAAATTATCGACTAGATAGATTTATAATCTTATCCAAAACCCTGTACGTTATTGGCGAACAGGGTTTTTTTATGCCTAATATATTCGTTCAGTAAATTAACACGACTATTCTACGTAAACCAATAAAATAGGCCTTGAAACGCACCTCACTATTATTTTTATTCAGCCTCATTGGCTTTCAATTCTCAACCAATGCACAACTCGCTAAAGGGGATAGAATTCTAGCTTGGCAAGTTGATGTGACAGAAAGCGACGACTATGACGTCGCATTTGGATTCGCGGCAAATGTATGCCAAGAGTCTACTCATTTATCATTAACCTGGTCTGGATTAGAACTAGATGCCGGAGCATTTGATCCAGATTTTATAGTATCTCGATTAGACATTGCTAATTTTTATTCCCCTTACAACGAAACGAAAGTTGAGATGCAAATAGCAGTTACAAATAAAGAAGTGCCTGCCGATCTTATGGCGACAGATTTTGATGACCCCATACTAATAGAACGGTTTAAAACAGCACTCGACACAATTTTTATTCATATTCCAGACATTGATTTAGCCGCACTTAATATTGGGAATGAGAGCGATCTTTTATTCGGCACAGATGAAAGCTTGTATACAGCATACAAAGTCTTTCTAGATAGTATTGTTCCCTATACCAAAACTCGCTATTTTGAACTCTATGGAAAGGTTTTAAAAGTTGGAAAAACACTCACGTTAGACGGATTAACACACCCTTCTAAATCAACCTATTGCCAACTGCTAAATGAAGATTTGGACATTGTTGCAACAACGTATTATCCGTTAGCTCCAGATTTCACCATGGAATCTCCTGGTGTGGTAGAAGAACATTTTGATGATTTAGTTGCGCTCTATTCTTCTGTAGATCAACCTATTTATTTTGCCGAGTGCGGCTATGCATCAAGCGAAACATGCAACAGTTCGGAAGAATTACAAGCGTATTTTTTCTATGAAGTATTTCTAGCATGGGACAAACATTATGACCATATTAAATACCTTACTATTTTTAAATCTACCGATTGGTCCATACCAGACGTGGAATTTTTTGGCGAGTATTATGGCATAGACGACACCGTTTTCCTAGAATATCTCAGAACACTTGGCGTTCGAACTTGGGATGGAGATGGAACGAATAAGTTGGCTTACGAATTTATTCTATGCGAATTAGAAGCTAGAGATTGGTGTGCTTTTGATTGCGCTTTAACTGAACATTCAACAAATAAATCGACTGAGAACATTCATATTTATCCAAATCCAGCCAAAGGTCAGCTAACCATTAATGCCAGTATCGGAATAGATCAAATCACCATCTATAATTCAATTGGACAGTCTGTGCTTTCCACAAACGAAACAAATATTGCGATTAATCAACTTAAATCAGGTATTTACATAGCGTACATTGGTCTATCCGACCAAACCTAAATGACCCAAAAATTTGTGAAGCAATAGGTCCACATTTCTTCCTGCAACTAATCGAAATTTGCCGTCAACTAAGCGATAAATTTCTCAATTATTTTCAACTTTGAGTAATAATTGTGATATTTAAGAGAAAAGAAAAACTAGGCGACTTCCCACAAGTATAAAGCTTTCTCTCAAAATATGGCGTTGATACGTCTTAAAATGTAACAAATTTTAAACTAAAATAAATACCTTTGAAAAAGTTAATGGCAGAGTTTATTGGCACAATGTGGCTAGTAATTGGAGGCTGTGGAGCCGCATATTTCGCATGTAATTTTCCAGAAGTAGGAATTGGATTCCTTGGTGTATCACTAGCCTTTGGTTTAACTTTAGTGACTATGGCTTATGCAATCGGGCATATCTGAGGATGCCACTTAAATCCGGCAGTTAGTATTGGATTATGGGCAGGTGAAAGATTTGAAGGAAAAGAATTGCTTCCTTATATTGGAGCTCAACTCTGTGGCGGTATAGCAGGTGCAGGAATCCTCTATCTCATTGCAAGCGGACAAGATGGTTTTGAAACAGTTGGCAATTTTGCCGCAAACGGATATACAGATGTCGCGGGCAAAGGTTCTCCAGGTGGATTCGGAATGGTTTCTGCCTTAGTAATTGAGGTTGTAATGATCTTCTTTTTCTTAATCATCATTCTAGGATCTACACATTCAAAAGCTCCTAAATACTTGGCTGGATTAGCTATTGGTTTAGGTTTAACATTAATTCACCTGATTAGTATTCCAGTTACAAATACTTCAGTAAACCCTGCTCGTAGTAATAGTCAAGCATTATTTGCCGACAACGATTGGGCAATGGGACAATTATGGTTATTCTGGGCAGCACCAATTGCAGGTGCAATTATAGCAGGTATCGTTTATAAGAACATGTCTCCAGAAGAGAAATAGAAAAAATATTTTAAAACCCCGTGTGAGAAACCATTCTTGCTCGGTTTTTTTGTTTCCCGAATTGTGATGATTACATTTGAAGAAAAATATCCAAATTAAATTCCAACATATTGTAGAAGTCACTGATGGCGAAGATCGTTTCAATACTTATTGTGAAGAGCAATTAACAATTATACCCAGTCGAAAAGGAATTAAAAAAGCCATTAAAAAAGGTGAGTTACGTTTAAACGGTGAAGTGGTTGAAGGTGGAAGATGGCTAAAAGAAAATGACACAATAACTTTGGTTGATTTGGACTTAACACCGCCTAAAACCTATCATAAAAAATTAACTATTGTATATGAAGATGAAGACCTCGCAGTGATTGTTAAACCCGCTGGTTTAAGTGTGAGCGGTAATCAATTCAAAACCGTACAAAACGCCTTGCAAAATAATTTAAGCCCATCTACAAAACAAGATGCTTTGCCTTGGCCACTCCCCGTTCACCGCCTCGATAATCAAACCTCTGGTTTGTTAATCATTGCCAAAACCAAAACCGCTCGTGTTCGCTTAGGTCAAGCTTTTGAAACGAAGACCATCCAAAAAACTTATCGAGCTGTAGTGATTGGTAAAACAGCACATGCTGGGTATATTAATGTTCCTATTGACGACAAATTGTCTTGTTCATTGTACCGAACATTGAAAACTTCTGCTTCACTTAAAAATGAATTTTTAAGCTTGGTGGAACTCACTCCCAAAACAGGACGGACGCACCAATTAAGAATTCACTGCGCGCATATGGGACATCCTATTTTAGGGGATAAAATCTATGGCAAGTCTGATTTAATATTAAAACATAAAGGTTTATTTTTATGTGCCACAAAACTCGAATTTAAACACCCCATTTCAAATGAGGAATTAGTCTTCACCACTCCCATGCCTGCCAAATTTGAGACTCGCATGCAAAATGAAGCACGGCGTTATGAATCGAAGGTTTAGGAATAAAAAAGGGGCTAAAAAAAGGAAGAACTGCACGAATAATAATCTCTTTAATTTAAGTTCGCTTATTTATTTAAAATAAACTAGATTTGGGTAAATCAACAATTTATGAAACACGTCTTGATTCCAATATTGATTTCATTTGTTCTTTTCTCGTTCGGTGGCAATGAACATGAGGAAGAGATTATAAATGCACTAGAAACAGATTCTACAGAACAACTTAGCAATAATACAATTATTGATGAGGACTCGATTGGAATTGAAGATGAATTGATTGCCGTTCCTGCTGATGAATATGAATTTACAGATTTAAATGAAAATCCTAGTTTGAAGAATTATGTAGATTATTTACATGAGGTGCTGGATGATGTTGAAAGTCCCATTGAATTGGTGTATGAAGGAGTGGACTATGGAGATTATTTCCATTTGACTTTTACTGGACCAGATGAACTTTATTTAGATTTTGGTGATGGCAATAATGATTTTGGAGAATATGAATTGTATGACCCACTAACTTTCGAAGACAATTCAAAGTATGTAGGGAAAATATTTGAAGTTTTTTGGGAGTTTAAAGCGAGTAGTTTTTATTGTTGCGAGGGCGAAATGGAGTCAACAACCGCTGAAGTTCCTTCTATTGTTCAACTTAAATTAATGGAGTAATGATAAGGCCCCTGAGTATTCTATTTTTTATTCTCGTTAGCCCGTTTGCTATGGCGCAAGAATTAGATTATCAAGAAATTGATACCAACAATGTTTCCAGTTGGTTTGAAAAATATCCGAGAGCTTATGCAGGTGTATATAAGTTCGGAAATTCAGAATCTGAATCGGACCTAGTTATTATTTATGCTAAAAACACCTTGGTTGTTCAAATCAGTCAGTTCGAATGGAACGATTCGGCTAGTCAATTCTTCAACCACTATGAAACCTTGACGAATGTCAAAATCAGTAATGGTAAATTCGAATCTGACCAATACAAAGGAAGGTTCGTTTATTATTTAGATGGCGAAACAAAGCAAATGGGATTAAGGATTAACAATCCTTGGACAGTTGGTGTTGAAAATAGGACTTGGGAACTCGGATTAAAAAGTAAACATCCATTTAATTGTGAAGGACAATATCCAGAAGCGACGACAAAATTTCTTTATAAATCTGATTTAGAAAAAATGTCAATTTTGGAATTGAAATATATGAGGAATGAAATTTTTGCGCGTTATGGTTATATTTTTAGAGCAGGCGGAAAGATTGACGAGCACTTTAAAGGGACGAACTGGTATAGACCACAACATAAAAACGTAGACGGATTCCTGACCCCAATTGAGAAGAAAAACGTAGAATTAATTCAAAGTTTGGAAAAATAATGGCGTGTAATTGTCCGTTGCTAAACGAAATCATGCCGTGTCCTAAAACTTTTACCCGTTTAAATACCTATACCCGTAAATTCAGATAGTAATTCGACCCTCCCACTTAGCAATCAATTTAAGAAGCCTTGATCCGCAAAAAACGGACAGGCTTTTTAATTTTAATGAACAAACGTATCGCTAAACTGTTCTTCTTTATATAAAAAGCAATGATATGTTCAAGCTATTCAAAAAAAAGACTCCGATTGACAAACTTTACGACCAATACGAAACACTATTAGGTGAAGCGCATAAACTTTCTACCATTAATAGAACCGCAAGTGACGAAAAGCAAGCAGAGGCCAATGCTATTTTAGACAAAATTGACGTCTTAAAAAATCAAGGATAATGGCTTTCTATCAAAAACAGGTTAACCAAGTCATAAATGCCTCAATAGACGAAGTGTGGTACTTTATCTCCTCTCCTAAGAACTTAAAGGAAATTACACCTGAATACATGGGGTTTGACATCACCTCGCAAGACACTCCTGAAAAAGTGTATCCAGGCCTTGTAATTACATATAAAGTAAAGCCAATTGCTGGCATTAAAACTACCTGGGTAACCGAGATTACTCAAGTAAAAGACAAAGTTTATTTCGTTGATGAACAACGTATTGGTCCTTATAAAATTTGGCATCACCAACATTTTATTTCCCCAATGGAGAATGGCAGTGTATTGATGAAAGACATCATTAGTTACAGTCCACCGTTCGGGTTTCTGGGGAGCATTGCTAATAGCATTCTAATCAAGAAAAAGTTAAGCGAGATATTTGACTATCGCAGAATAGCAATGGAAAAAAGATTCCCTCCAAAAGTATAGGTTTGCTCTAAAAATCTGTTGGTTTAGCCCTTAAGGCGGACTTTACAATTGATAATTCATTATTTTCAACTTATGAAAAGATCAAACCAATGTCCAAAAATGTTCCAGTTTCGAAATCTATTCAGATGAATCATTTTCGCAGCGCAGTGCCGCTTCCAAAATATCGATTTCAACTTGGTCACAAGTTTCCGTGGTAACTTATGCCTGTCTACACTGTGGATTAGTTGAAAGATATATCGACAAAAGTGATATTTATCGTAAAGATAAAATAGCAAAAATCAGAACGAATTGGAAAAAAGTAGGCTGATTTTGTAATTTAATTGAACAAAATACGTCCATTAATAGTTATCTTAGTACAGTACTTTTTACACAGCCAAAAACGTCCAATTGCCAAAGCTTTTGGTGAAGAGTATAAAGAATTTTACCAAACAACTTTAGGCAGTAGCTTTTGTCAAACATGAAAAAATTAAAACCTCAATCTGGATTTGTATTTACGGAGTTTATAGAACCGGAAAAAGAACCGTTTGATAGATTTTTTGAAATTTTTAAGGAAATTATTACATATACCTCCGGTGATGTAGATGAAGCCTTGGCTTGGTTAGCCCATCTCGATAAAGAATATAAATTAAGTACTGACGATTATAATCTGGATGATTTTATTGCCGATCTAAAGAAAAGAGGCTTTCTTAAAGATGATGATGACCCCAACAATGAAGGGGGAATGATGATTACGGCAAAAACCGAACGCGCTATTCGAAAAAACGCCTTGAATCAAATTTTCGGGAAACTCAGAAAATCTGGCCGTGGAAATCACAACACCAAACATGTTGGAGATGGAAGTGAGCAAAGCGGTGAATTCAGAAATTATGTTTTCGGAGATTCATTGAGTCAAATTGCGGTAACAGAAAGCATTAAAAACGCGCAAATTAATAATGGAATGGACAGCTTCCAACTAAACGAAAGTGATTTGGTTGTGAACGAAACGCACCATAAAGCACAAATGAGTACAGTGCTTATGATTGACATTAGTCATAGCATGATTTTGTACGGTGAAGATCGAATTACACCTGCAAAAAAAGTGGCCATGGCTTTAGTCGAACTAATACGAAGTCGCTATCCGAAAGACACATTGGATATTCTTGTTTTTGGAAATGATGCTTGGCCAATTAAAGTAAAAGATTTACCCTATTTACAAGTAGGGCCTTACCATACAAACACGGTTGCAGGAATTCAGCTTGCGCTAGATTTGTTAAGACGAAAAAAGAATACGAATAAGCAAATTTTCATGATTACAGACGGCAAGCCGAGTTGCTTGCGTTTGCCTAATGGCGAGTATTACCAAAACAGCTTTGGACTGGATGACTTCATAACAGATAAATGCTATAATATGGCAAAACAAGCCCGGAAGTTGCAAATACCGATTACCACATTTATGATTGCGAGAGATGAGTATTTAATGTCCTTTGTTGAAAAATTCACGAAAGAAAATCGTGGCAAAGCTTTTTATACTGGCCTAAAAGGTTTGGGCGAAATGATTTTTGAAGATTACGAAACAAATAGAAAGAAGAGACTGAAAGGTTGATCTTTTTGATGATTTGATGATTTGATGATATCAATATATTAAATATGATGAGTTGCACATTGACCAACAACTATTGACTAAAAAAATGATTGAAAATATAAAAACATTAGGCGAATTAAAAGCCGCGGGATATTCACCGAAAAGTATAAAAGACGAATTACGGACGAATCTTATTGCCAAATTACACGCCAAAGAACCTGCTTTTCAAGGAATAATTGGGTACGATAATACCGTTTTGCCACAATTGGAACGGGCGATTTTGTCTAAACATAACATCAATTTATTGGGACTTCGTGGCCAAGCTAAAACAAGGTTGGCTAGAGGTTTGGTTAACCTGTTAGATGAATGGATGCCAATTATCGAAGGATCCGAAATTAATGATGATCCGTTTCAACCCATTTCTAAATATGGATTGGATAAAGTAGAAGCTAATGGTGATGACACTCCTATAAGTTGGATTCACCGTAATGATCGATTTTTTGAAAAACTAGCCACACCAGACGTTACGGTTGCAGATTTAATTGGAGATGTTGATCCGATAAAAGCGGCCAACTTAAAATTATCATACGCAGATGAACGGGTGATCCATTATGGAATGATTCCACGTGCGAACCGTTGTATTTTTGTAATTAATGAATTGCCTGATTTGCAAGCTCGAATCCAAGTTGCACTCTTCAATATTTTACAAGAAGGTGATGTGCAAATTCGCGGATTTCAAATTCGATTGAATTTGGATTTGCAATTTATTTTTACTGCAAACCCAGAGGATTATACTAACCGTGGTAGTATTGTTACACCGCTTAAAGATCGAATCGGTTCTCAAATCCTCACGCACTATCCTGTTAACAGAGATATTGCAAGAGCCATCACTACGCAAGAATCAAATATAAATGATGAATTAATTCAAAAAATTCATGTTCCTGAACTGGCTTCGATACTATTGGAGCAAATTGGTTTTGAAGCACGCACGAGCGAATTTATTGATGTCAAAAGTGGAATCTCTGCTCGAATGGCTATTACGGCTTATGAAAATTTAATGAGTACCGCTGAGCTTCGTTTAATCAAAAGTGGAGAAAAATCAACTTCTATTCGCATGAGTGATTTACTCGGCATAATCCCTTCTATCACAGGTAAAGTGGAATTAGTTTATGAAGGCGAACAGGAAGGATCTGAGGAAGTTGCTCAATTGTTAATGGGCAGTGCCATCAAAACTTTGTTTGATGAGTACTTCATGGAAATTAAGAAACTCGCAAAAGCAGGTGAATATGATGATTTTGATAAACTCACTGAGTGGTTTATTAATAATCCAGGATTTGAATTAATAAACGAAAGTAAAAACGAAGCATTTATTCAAGCGATTAACTCAATTGAACCGCTAAGTAACATTATCGAAAAATTTCAACCGAACTTGCCTGACACAGACATAGTTTTTGTGAAAGAATTTGTGTTGTGGGCTATGGTTGAATATAAAAAATTAGATAAGAAAAAATTTGAAGAAGGATATGAGTTCGAGGATACGATTATGAAGGGGTATTAATGAAATGAACCTTTGTATTGAGTATTTGTAATTCATCATATGAAACAGTTATTCTTCATTGTTATTCTAATTCTCGTTGTAACCAGCCTGCAGGCGCAAAATGAATTGGTAAATATTCACCTAAGCAAATCTGTTATGCACGGCGGCACTTCTGATAGTGGCTCAAGCATTGGACTTGCCTATACTTTTGTAGCATACAAAACAATTCATTTGCCAAACATCTTATTCAAGGGTGAAAAATTGGTCATGCAACCAACCGATACGTTGATCATTAGATTCATTTCCTTTCGCCCATACCAAGATAATCACGATTATGGCGCAGGTGAAAAACCTAAACCTAAAAAATCGTTTGACGCATACTTTCGAAGTGGTGCTTGTCGCATAAGCGTCAATATGGAAGAAGAATTTATCACTGCTGCCACTTATTTGTATAAAAAAAAGGAATACGTAGCCAAAAGAAAAACAGAAATTGACGAATCACAGGAACATTCCGCTCCTTAAAATTGTGCACGAGAACGTATATTCGATTAGGCAATTTTAACAGAAAATCGCCAAAAATAATTGGGTTTTAATGTAACATTATTCAATTTTAACACTTCACAACATCCTTTAACAATTGTTTAGATATAGTCCGTTGGGCTTGGCATAACTTTAAATACACATTTAAAATTTAGAGCTATATCCCTTATTAAAATTCTATTCGTGACGCTGGTATTATCAGCGACTTATTCTTGTAAAAAATATGCCAATGATCCTACTATTAGTCTAAAGTCAGAAGAAGCCCGACTGATTCGGAAATGGCAAGTTCAAGTTGCCTACTATTCATTGTTTACGGATCAGCCCTCTCAGGGCGAGGATCAAACTTATATCTGGCAAAACTTTAAATTGGAGTTCAAAGAGGATAAGACCTATCAATTTGAAAACTATAATTTAGACATGAGCGAATATACAATCGAAGAAGGCAATTGGGAATTCACAGAGGACTTATCAAAAGTAAAAACTACAGGAATTGCAAGGCGCTATGATTCAGAGACGAATGCTTTATTAATCCAAGGCAGTAAAAACAGTGCCTGGCGCATTATGCGTTTAACAAAAAATGAATTTTGGGTTTGGTATGAAAATCAGGACGATCCGCCGTGGATCTATATGAAGTTTGATGCTTTTAAATAATCGTTAATATTTGGCCGTCTAAGCCCAATGAAATTTGAATTTCCAACTTTGGAATTTTCTCCGATTTAGGTGGACCTCTGGATCCTTATTTCGAACTTTTTTAGCAAATTATTAAGT
>TARA_B110000037_G_scaffold80762_1_pt1 | contig 23698 bp, 23 predicted proteins | sample TARA_B110000037 | Tara Oceans TARA_B110000037 (sample SAMEA4397196) | marine metagenome | biome: Polar Biome; feature: [MIX] marine epipelagic wind mixed layer (ENVO:01000061); material: water (ENVO:00002006), including particulate matter (ENVO:01000060) such as... | depth 10-100 m
TTCCAAAAAAATCAATTAAATTTGTAAGAGTACACTCTTAAATTTTAACCTAAAAAGTTCAAATTTGTTTGACGACATGCAATTTGTAAAATAAAAATAAAGTAATCTTAATGTTGGTAAAAACTAAATTTTATACGTCGCTATTTTTTATTCTAATCCTGATTCTTACGGGGTGTAAGAAGCAAAAAGAAGAAAAATCAATCCTTTTATATTGTGCCGCAGGAATCAAACCAGCGTTAGAAAAAGTAGCGAAATCATACTATGAAGAGTATGGTATTCGCGTTGATTTACAATTTGGCGGTTCAGGAACTTTACTAGCAAATATTCGTATAGCACAGCAAGGAGATTTATATGTAGCCGCTGATAAAAGTTATGTAGATGAAGCGATACATTATGGGTTGATTGATGAAACACAACCGCTGGCTAAAATTAAGCCCGTTATTGCAGTGCAGAAAGGGAATCCAAAGGGTATTAAATCGGTTGAAGATTTAAAAGTTGCCTCAATTAAAGTTGCGATAGCAAACCCAGAAGCCGCATCTATTGGAAGGTTGACGAAAAATATTTTAACGAAATCCAATCACTGGGAAGCGATTAAAGAGAATGCAACGGTGTTCATGCCAACGGTAGTTGAAGTCGCGAATAATATAAAGTTGGAAGCGGTAGATGCTGGAATTGTTTGGGATGCTACGGCAAATCAATATGATGATTTGGAAATTGTAACGATACCTGAATTTGATTCACACATAAAAAATATTACCATTGGAGTTCTGAAATTTTCGAAACAGCCAACTGAGGCATTAAAATTTTTAAGATATCTCGCTGCAAAAGATAAAGGATTACTTGTTTTTGATAGGTTAGGATATGAGGCCATTGAAGGGGATCAATGGAGTGAGACGCCAGAATTATTATTTTACAGTGGAGGTGTTAATAGAGTTGCCGTTGATAATACGGTTCGAAAATTTGAGGAACGTGAAGGTGTTGACGTAATTAGAGTATACACTGGTTGTGGAATATTAGTGTCTCAAATGAAAGCGGGTCAAGAACCAGATGCGTATTTTTCCTGCGACGTTTCATTTATGACGCAAGTGGAAGATCGCTTTAGTGATATTACAGATATTTCAAAAACGGATATTATAATTGCGGTACCGAAAGGAAACCCATTACAAATAAAGATATTAAAAGATTTGTCAACGGCTGATTTGAAATTAGGCGTGTGCAATCATGAGTTAAGCGCTTTAGGGTTTTTAACCAAGAAATTATTAGAAAGTCAAAATCTGTGGGAATCAGTTTATTCAAATGTACGTGTTCAAACACCAACGGCAGATTTATTGGTAAATCAACTACGAACGGGATCTTTGGATGCCGTCGTGGTTTATGAGGCGAATGTAGCTCAGATAAAAAATAAAATCGATATTGTTCGGTTGACTCAAAAGGAAGCGATGGCGCTACAGAATTTTGGTGTGTCTTTAAAATCTAACAACAGGTATTTGACAAAGCGATTGTTAAAAACGATTACAGATGAGAAATCTAAAGAAGTTTTTTTAGATAATGGTTTTACATGGGAATTTAGCAAGGAACAAACTCTTAATTAATCAAAGTTAGTATCAAAAGTAACTACGCACAGACAAAGACGTTAACTGTTAAATCAGATCGCCCATTTTTTTTAATTATGGGTGTTATTGCGTTTACGTATGTCATTTTCTTATTGGTGTTGATTTTGGCGGATATGTCTTATACCAGTCCAAATGAGATAATCAATGCTTTAAAAAGTGAGGAAATTCAGTATTCAATTAAACTGAGTTTAATTTCCTGTACAATTACTATGATTCTGAGTTTGATTGTGGCGATTCCTTTAGGGTATTTTATGGCGCGATATGAGTTTCGATTTAAGAAATTTATTGATGCAGTACTGGATATTCCTATCATATTACCACCCTTAGTGATTGGGTTGAGTTTGTTGATTTTATTCAATCAAACTCCTTTAAAAGGCTTTTTAGATCTGTTTGGAATCAGTGTTTCGTTTACGGTTGTTAGCGTGATTATTGCGCAGTTTACGGTAGCTTGTGCTTTTGCGATTAGAACGATGTATATCACATTTTTGCAAATTAATAATAGACAAGAACAGGTAGCATTGACATTGGGTTGTAACCAAAGACAATCTTTTTTTTATGTGTTATTACCCCAAGCAAAAAACGGAATTTTGACCGCTGGCGCCCTGGCTTGGGCTCGCGCCTTAGGAGAGTTTGGACCGTTATTAATATTTTCTGGTTCTACGAGAATGCGAACGGAAGTGCTATCAGTTTCTGTGTATTTAGAAATTACAACGGGTAAGATTGAAGCTGCCGTGGCGGTTTCTATTATTATGATTATTTCTGGATTTGCTGTATTAATGATTGTTCGAATGTTTGGTGATTCAAAAAAGATGCTGTAGATGATTGAATGTTTAGATTTAAATATAACCCAAGGCGATTTTAATTTAACCAACCTAAATTTTAAGGTTGAGAAAGGGGATTATATTGTTTTGATGGGAAAAACGGGCTGTGGAAAAACAACTGTATTGGAATCTATCTGCGGTTTACGAAAATTGAAGTCAGGGGAAATTTGGTTAAATGGAAAGGAAATTACTAGTTTGGTTCCGGCATTGCGAGAGATTGGATATGTGCCACAAGATGGAGCCTTGTTTGAAACTATGACGGTTGCCCAAAATATTGGTTTTGCATTGAAAATTAGAAAATGGGGAAAGTCTAAAATCGAAGAACGAACAAAAGAATTAGCAGATTTATTGCATATTTCGTACTTGCTAGAAAGGAAGGCGCAAGGATTAAGTGGCGGCGAAAAACAGCGAGTAGCATTAGCTAGAGCTTTAAGTTTTTATCCTGATGTTTTGTGTTTAGATGAGCCGCTAAGCGCATTGGATGAAGATACGAAGGAACAAATGTATGATTTACTGATTGAGTTAAAAGAAAACTTGGATATCACTATTGTGCATGTATCTCATTCTAAAATGGAAGCTGTAAAATTAGCAAGTAGAGTGTTGTTATTTAAAGAAGGATCGATTAAAGAATTAAATCCTTTGGAAATTTAAAATATTGTGACGATGAAGATAAAATTACGATACACCGCTCAATTAAAAGATGTTGCTAAAGCGGGAACGGATGAAATGGAATTGAAAGAGAATGTTGGGATTAAGAATTTACTAGATCAATTGGTAAAGAAATATGACAAAGAATTTGGCGCTATATTGTTTGATGCTAAAGGGAATTATAGAAATTCCAATTTGATAGTGATCAATCAATCACAGGTCAATTACGCAGAGAATTCGTTGTTAAAAGACGGTGATAAAGTAACTATAATGTCACCAATATCTGGAGGGTAATGAAAAAGTTAACACAAGAGGAATTAGCCATTTATGAATGGCAATTAGATGTGCCTGATCATGGAATAGAAGGTCAGGAACGATTAAAAAACAGTACTGTTTTGGTTTCTCGTTGTGGAGGTTTAGGCAGTGTGGTTGCCTATGAATTAGCCGCTGCTGGAGTTGGAACTTTGATTTTGGCGCACGGAGGCAATGTGAAACACAGCGATTTGAATAGGCAATTGTTGATGACACAAGATTGGTTGGGAAAACCAAGAGTGGAATCGGCGGAAAGGAGATTAAAAGAATTAAATCCAAGATTGAACATTATTAGTGTACCCGAAAATATCAATGAGAATAATGCGGCTAAATTGGTTGGAATGGCAGATGTTATTTTAGATGCTGCTCCACTTTTTGAGGAACGCTATTTAATGAATAGGGAGGCAATACAACAAGGGAAACCTTTGGTTGATTGTGCCATGTATGAGTTAGAAGCGCAAATCACGACTATTTTTCCTGGAGAAACTGCTTGTTTGTCTTGTTTGTATCCTGATAAGCCTGCTGCTTGGAAGCGTAAGTTTCCAGTGTTTGGAGCGGTGTCTGGTGCGGTTGCTTGTTTCGGTGCCATGGAGGTAATTAAATTGTTATCTGGTTTTGGAGAACCTTTGAAAAATAGACTATTGACGATGGATATGAGATCGATGGATATACATACGATTACTATTAAACAAAATTCAAACTGTAAAGTTTGTGGAAATCAAAATAATTAGGAAATGTTAAAGTTGATTTTTAAAGAGTTGATTCATAGAAAATTTAATTTTCTAATGGGACTGTTGGGTATGGTTACGATCGTGTCCTTGGTGGTTTCATTTTATACCATAACAGAGGCCACTAAAAAGGAGACTATTCAATTAACGAGAGAAGCGGAAAAGGTTAAATGGTGGAACCCAAAGGATTCCGATATACATGTAATTGAAGGTCAAGCATGGTCTGAAAATTTAGAAACTCCTTTCGATCGTTTACCAATAGATGCCAAAGAAAAGGTGAGAAATTCTGTATGGAGCCTTTCAAAAAATACGGCTGGATTATCTATTCGTTTTCGTAGTAATGCCAGTAATATAGTAGTTAAGTATAAGTTACAGGGAGCTATTTCAATGCCACATATGCCAGCAACGGGCGTGAGCGGACTGGATTTGTATGCCAAAAATAGTGATGGTGCTTGGGTGTGGGTAAAAGGAAATTATTCAATAGGAAAAAGCGCGATATATAATTTTGTCAATTTAAAACCAAACGATCAATATCACAATAAAGGAAGAGAGTATCAGTTGTATTTACCTTTGTATAATTCTATCGATTCTCTTGAAATAGGAGTTTCTAAAGAAGCACTTTTTATTCCTCATAAAAAAAGAATTGAAAAACCAATTGTTGTTTATGGTACTTCTATTACCCAAGGAGCCTGTGCATCTCGACCGGGAATGGCTTGGACGGCTATTTTGGAACGTAAAATGGATAGACCGTTAATCAATCTCGGATTTTCTGGAAATGGGCGTTTGGAAGCGGAGTTGATTCATAGAATGACTAGTATAGATGCAAAGATTTATATGTTAGATTGTCTACCAAATTTAAGTGTAATAGAGGGACGTTCTTTGGAAAATGTTAAACAACTTGTGTTGAATGCTGTGAGAACTTTGAGAACCGAAAAACCTGCTATTCCTATTTTATTAGTAGAGCATATAGGTTATTCTGATGAGTTGATTCATAAAGATAGAAAGAGGAAAGTTGCTGATTTAAATAAAACAATGAAAGAGGCCTTCGGCATGTTACTATCGGAAGGAGTGTCAAATCTTCATTTATTAACTAAAGAAGCTATTAATTTAAACTTAGATAGTACTGTCGACGGAATTCATCCAAATGATTTAGGCATGCAGCATTATGCGAATGCTTATGAGAAAGCGTTGCGGAGTATTCTTGATGAACCCATTGGGAAGTATTCGACGACTATTCCCGTAACACAATCTAGAGAATGGCATTTTTATAAGTGGGAAGAAAGACATAGGGAGTTATTAGAACTTAATAAAAAATCTGCGCCAAGAGTTAGCTTTTTCGGAAATTCTATTGTGCATTTTTGGGGAGGTGAACCCAAAGGACCTGTGAGTAATGGTCCAAATTCATGGAGTACGTATATGAGTGATTTAGGTATTCGCAATTTTAGTTATGGTTGGGATCGAGTTGAAAATGCACTCTGGCGTGTTTATCATGGTGAATTGGATGGCTTTGATGCAGAACATGTAGTTGCGATGCTAGGGACTAATAATTTCCATCTCAATTCTGATAAAGAAATTATTGAAGGAATCAAATTATTTGTGGCGGCTGTTAAAAATAGACAACCAAAAGCAAAAGTGTTGTTATTGGGAATTCTTCCAAGAAGGGATAATGAAGAGCGCGTGTTGAATCTGAATTTTAAAATTGCACAATTAGCTGGAACTTTACAGGTAGGTTATACCGATGCAGGAGCTGGTTTGTTGCATTCAGATGGTAAAATTAATGAGGATTTATTTAAGGATGGTTTACATCCAAACGATGCGGGATATGGTAGAATAGCCCCGTATATTATTCAGTCTATAAAATAACTAAGTATGAGTAAAGGTGTTAAGTATAAGAAGATGGATAAATCCTACTTCGAATCAAGAGAGTTAAAGAGGCACGCAGGTGTTTGGTCTTTATGGGCATTGGGAGTAGGAGCAGTAATTTCAGGACATTTTTCTGGATGGAATTTAGGATTGGCATCAGGAGGGTGGGGCGGAATGTTTATCGCCACTATCATCATTGCCATTATGTACATAGGATTAACACAGAGTGTTGCTGAAATGTCACCAGCATTGCCACATACAGGTGGCGCTTATTCGTTCGCAAGATCTGCTATGGGGCCTTGGGGAGGTTTTTTCACTGGCTTGGTAGAAAATCTGGAGTTTATTCTTACACCAGCCGTAATCGTATTTTTCTTAAGTAATTATATGGGAGCCATATTTGAAACGGATTCCGATATGTTACCATTTTGGTGGTTCGGTTTCTATTTGGTCTTTACCATATTGAATGTTGTTGGTGTCGCATTGTCCTTTCGCTTTACTGTAGTGCTAACACTATTAGCTCTTGGTTGTTTAATGGTGTTTTGGGTATCTTCTCTTGGAAGTGCTGATTTTTCAAGATTTGCATTGGATATAAAATTAGGCGAAGATGGCTCTGCGGCACTATTAGAAGGTGGTCACGGAGAATTTTTACCCATGGGAATTATTGGCGCATTAAAGGCAATGCCCTTTGCAGTTTGGTTGTTTCTTGCTATTGAACAATTGCCCTTGGCAGCAGAAGAATCTGTTGATCCTAAAAAGGACATGCCTAAAGGTTTGACATATGGAATTATAACCTTAATCATTTCTGCGTTTTTAATTTTATGGTTGAACTCTTCAATTTCATTAGGATCTTTTGCATTGTCTCAATCTGGAGAACCACTTTTAGATGGATTTAAAGTGCTGTTTGGTAGCGATATAGCTAAATTATTGGCCTTTGTGGCAGCAATAGGCTTGTTAGCTTCTTTCCATACAATCATTTTTGCATTTGGACGACAAATATATTCTTTGTCTAGAGCAGGTTATTTCCCTGTGGTATTGTCTGTAACACATACAACTCGAAAAACACCTTATACAGCATTAATCACTGGATCGGCGATTGGGTTTGGAGTGTTGATGATTACAAAATATTTTGCTGGAGATGAAAGTGAAGTTTTTATAGGGGGAGCATTATTGAATATTGCAGTTTTTAGTGCGATGTTGTCGTATGTTTTGCAATGCGGATCATTCCTATTACTAAGAAAAAATCAACCAAATTTAGAGCGACCTTATTTAAGTCCATTTGGTAAAGCTGGTGCATGGGTAACAATAGCCATTGCTTTATTAACCATTTATTTTCAACTACAAGATTCGTCCTACAGAACAGCAGTATTTATTGCCGTTGGATATTTAGTCCTTGGACTGATTTATTTTGGAGTGGTAGGTAGACATCGATTAATCCTATCTCCAGAAGAAGAATTTGCTTTAGAACACAACACGAAAGATTAAAACTCAAGACATGGAAGACAAGAAACAAATGAACTTGGAGAGAATAAAAAAGTATATCGAAGAGCATCAAATCAAGAACATCAAATTGGCAGTAGTTGATATTGATGGAGTATTGCGCGGTAAGTATGTAAATACAAAGAAGTTTTTTTTAGCAGTTGATAAAGGACTTGCATTTTGCGAAGTAATTTTTGGATGGGATTCTGACGATGTTTTGTATGGAAAAGATTCTTTTACAGGATGGAAGAAGGGGTTCGGAGATTCGGTAGGAACCATCGATACAGCTAGTTTTAGAGTGCTACCTACGGAAGATTATCAATCAATTATTGTATTGGTAGATTTTTCGGATAGTAAGGCTGCAGCTGTTTGCTCTAGATCTATTTTGAAAAAAGTATTGAATCGATTGGATGGACTAGGCTATGCGGCAGCGGCAGCATTAGAATTTGAATTTTTTATGTTCAATGAAACTCCGAAGTCAATTCGAGAGAAAAACTTTAAGAATTTGGAACCTATAACACCAGGAAACTATGGGTATTCAATTTTAAGGAATTCTAGCCATGCCAATTTATATCATGATATTATGACTTTGGCAGAAGAAATGGGAATGCCGTTGGAAGGATTGCATACCGAAACGGGCCCAGGGGTTTTAGAAGGAGCAATAGAACATTCAGAGGCTCTTCGGGCAGCAGACAATGGGGCATTTTTTAAAACTTTTATCAAAGTATGGGCGCAGCAAAATGAAATGATGGCAAGCTTTATGGCAAAATGGTCTAAAGACTATCCAGGGCAATCTGGTCATATTCATATTTCGCTACAGAAAAAAGAGGGTGGCGCTGTTTTTTATGATGAAAGTAAAGCCAATAATATGTCTGATGAAATGAGATGGTTTATTGGTGGTCAGCAAAAATTAATGCCAGAAATATTGTCTATGGTAGCCTCTACCTGCAATAGTTATACAAGATTAATTCCTGGGTTTTGGGCTCCTACAGATGCTTCTTGGGGAATAGATAACAGAACATGTGCGCTAAGAGCCATATCAGGATCGGCAAAATCACAACGTGTAGAATATAGAGTTTCTGCAGCAGATATAAACCCATATTTGGCATTAGCCGCTGCAATTGGCTCTGGAGTTTGGGGGATAGAAAATAAAATAGAACCTACAGAAGGTGTTGTTGGAAATGCTTATGAAAAAGACTTCCCAAAAGAGTTGCAATTACCTCGTACCTTGACGCAAGCAGCAGCGCGATTAAAAGTTTCTGAAGCAGCAAGAGAATTGTTTGGAGATGTGTTTGTAGATCACTATGCGTATACAAGAGAATGGGAAGATCAAGAGCAAAAAAGAGCCATAACAGATTGGCAATTAAATAGATATTTTGAAATAATTTAAAAGAATGATAAATACAATTTCGCCAGTAGATGGTTCTGTTTATTGTGCTACTCAGAATCATACGGAAAAAGATATAAAAGAAACCTTAGAATTAGCAGATGTAGCATTTTCAAAATGGGCAGATTTGTCTATGGTCGAAAGGAAAAATTATGTAACGGCATTTGTAAATGCCATCATTGATGATACAGATGAAATAGCAACAGAGTTGACCTTTCAAATGGGTAGACCCTTGAGTCAAACTCCTTGGGAAATTAGTGGTTTTGCAGAGAGAGCAAACTATATGGTTTCGATTGCCGAAGAGGCTTTGGAGCCGCATATCATAGAAGATAGCGATGCCTGTAAAAGATGGACTGAAAGAGTGCCTTTAGGTGTTTTGGGAGTGCTAAGTCCTTGGAATTACCCTTTTTTAACATCAGTTAATGCTATTGTTCCTGCGCTTTTGGCAGGTAATGTGATTGTATTAAAACACTCGTTTCAAACACCGCAAGTAGCAGAAAGATATGCCAAGGCTGCTGAAAAAGCAGGATTTTCAAAAGGAGTTTTTCAGATATTACATTTGAATCATGCTGATACAGCGCTTTTAATTAGCAATCCAAGAATTGATGGTGTGTGTTTTACAGGATCGGTTGCTGGAGGTATTGCAGTACAAAATTCACTGAATAATAAATTTATTCCTTGCGGACTAGAATTAGGGGGTAAAGATGCCGCTTATGTGCGTGCAGATGCTGATTTGTATTTGAGTGTTGAAAGTTTGGTAGACGGTGCATTTTTTAATAGCGGACAATCTTGTTGCGGAATTGAAAGAATTTATGTGCACGCCGATTTATATGACCAATTTGTTGATGCATATGTTGCGTTGACAAAGAAATATAAATTAGGAAATCCGATGAATACAGATACAAATTTAGGACCAATGGTAAAAACAGAGGCTGCTGATTTTGTAAGGAATCAAATTGCTAAGGCAATTGAAAGTGGAGCGAAATCTCTGGTGGATGAATCCTTATTCGCGGCATCCAAAGAGGGGACTCCTTATTTATCTCCGCATGTTTTGGTAGATGTAGATCATACCATGGAAGTCATGACAGAAGAAAGTTTTGGGCCTGTTGTTGGAATTATGAAAGTTGCATCTGATGCGGAAGCCGTTGCGCTGATGAATGATTCAAAATATGGTCTTACTGCTTCAATTTGGACGACAGATGTGGAGAGTGCAGCAAAACTAGCCCCAAAAGTAGAAGCAGGTACTGTTTTTATGAATCGTTGTGATTATTTAGACCCTGCATTGGCTTGGACAGGTGTGAAAAATTCTGGTCGTGGAATAACCCTTTCAAAACTTGGATTTGAGCATGTAACTAGAGCAAGATCATTTCACTTTAGAAAATAAGTCTTGATTTATGGATCCCTGAGCGGAGTCGAAAGGTTTATCAAGAAAATTGCGAAGCACATAAGGAACAGCAATACAAATAAACAGCCGGGTACGTAAAGTTAAGAGAAATTGAATTAATAACAAGTTACTAGGTGGGTAAAACGACAATTACAAATAATTGCATCAATATTAGCGCAGTTGAGACTTAATAAGGTTGTTTTTTTAAATATTAAATTATCTACTGACATATAGAAAAATAATATATAAATAATAGTTGAATTAATATAAAATGGAAATAGGAAATACAAATTGGAATTTTCCAACCACAATATGGTTCGGATCTGATAGAATAGAAGATTTACCAGCTGCGTGTAAACAAATAGGGATTAAGAATCCGTTGTTTGTTACTGATGAAGGATTGGTGAAATTGGAAATAGTAGCAACAGCACTGAACACTTTAGAAAAGAGTGCTATTAGTTTTTCGGTATATAGTGATGTTCAAGGAAACCCAACAGGGAAAAATGTAACGAAAGGTGTCGAGCACTATAGAAAGCATGGTCACGATGGTGTAATTGCATTTGGCGGAGGCTCAGCCATTGATGCCGCTAAAACCATTGCTTTTATGTCTGGACAAACAAAATCTATTTGGGATTTTGAGGATGCAGGAGATAATTGGTCCTATGCCGATGTTAACGGAATTGCACCAATCATTGCGATACCAACAACAGCCGGTACGGGCTCTGAAGTAGGTCGTGCATCGGTTATTTTGGATGAAGAAAATTGTACAAAAAAGATCATCTACCATCCTAAAATGTTGCCGGAAATTGTTATTTCTGATCCGAAATTGACGATTGGTCTACCACCTCATATTACAGCTTGGACAGGGGTTGATGCCATGGTACACGCCATTGAGGCATTTTGTGCTCCAGGGTATCATCCAATGGCTGAAGGAATTGCCGTTGAAGCGATCCGATTAATTGCTAAGTATTTGCCAAAAGCATTTAAAAATGGAAATGACTTGGAAGCAAGAGGACAAATGTTGGTAGCTGCTTCCATGGGAGCGACTGCTTTTCAAAAAGGATTAGGATCGGTTCATTCTGTAGCGCATCAATTAGGGGCAATTTATAACAAGCAACATGGATTGTTAAATGCAATTATTTTGCCTTATGCACTAGCCCAAAATAGCGATGTTATTGAAGAAAAAATGAACTATTTGGCTAAGGTGTTAGATTTAGAAAGTTTAGGAGCAGATGCTGTTATCGCATATTTAATTGCTTTAAGAGCGGCGTTAAATATTCCGAATACGCTTGTAGAGATTGGTGTTGACAATGAGAAGGCAATACAAATAGGTGAAATGGCATTTAAAGATCCGTCGACTCCGAGTAATGCAAAACCAGTAGATGCTAAAGATTTGGAAAATTTATTTAGAGCCGCTCAATCGGGCGATTTAACATATATTAAATAATGAAACGAGCATGTTAAAAATTTTATCATACAATGAAATTATTAATCGCGAACAGTATCTGACGAAACAAAAAATAAATATAAACAGATGAAACATCCATGTATAAAGGCTTACACACCCGAGGAAATGACTAATATGGCTGAACCATGTGACAAATGAAAAACAATAAATATAGACACATGAAACTTTTAGTTGTTGAAGGAAATAATAGGGAAACACGATTAGAAAGAGGTGCGTTTGGAATTAAACCATACTACCAAATTTTTAGTGAGATGCTGAATGAGATAGTTCCATATGCAGAAATTGATGTGGCATTTCCTGCTGATGATGAAAAGATACTCCCTTCCATTACAAAATTGAAAGCGTATGATGGCGTTTTATGGACAGGAAGTTCATTAAGTGTTCTAGACTTAATTCCTACTGTTACGCAACAATTAAATTTTGCAGAAAATATTTTTAAAAGCGGTGTTCCATTTTATGGCAGCTGTTGGGGGTTACAAGTAGCAACTGTTGTAGCTGGTGGAAGCGTTGCGAAAAGTAACAACGGATTGGAACTGGATCTCTCAAACCCAATTCAATTGACTCGTGAGGGTAAAAAAAGCCCATTATTCAAAGGAAGAGAGAATAATTATCGGGCATTGTGTATTCATTATGATGAAGTTTCTGAAGTTCCAGAGAATACAACAGTATTGGCATATAATTCACATTCAAAAGTGCAAGCGATGACATTTGAATATTTGAATGCTACTTTTTTTGGTGTCCAATACCATCCGGAGTTTAGCCCAATTGTAATGGCTCAGATTATTTCTTTTTTAAAAGAAAAATTAATTGAGAGTAACTATTTTTCTTCGGAAGCAGAAGTAGAAAAGGAGATTACTAAATTGAAGAATCCAGCGATTCTGCCAAAGGAGATTGCTAATTATAAATTACATACACAGGAAATAAGTTCTTGGATACAGTATATTTCAAAAAATTAATTAAAATAGAAGGCAATGAAACAAGAAGTATTAAAAACAGAAGGTGATGTAAATCTTTCAGAAGAACGCTTAATTTGGAAGAAGAGAAATATTATTGATGAAGAAACGCAGCAATTATTAGCGGCCGATGAGCGTGTGTTTTTATATCAAGCGATGTCAACACCCTGTTTGGATGTCTTAGGAACCTGTGACGGGGCTTCTATTGAAAATATTCAAAATAAGAGATACTTAGATTTTCATGGAAATAATGTCCATCAAGTGGGTTTTTCTAATCCGTATGTAGTTGATAAAATTAAAGCACAATTAGATCAGTTATCATTTTCAACTCGAAGATTTACAAATAAAATAGCCATTAGTTTTGCAGAAAAATTAACGTCTTTATTGCCAGGAGATTTAAACAGAGTCTTGTTTGCTCCAGGAAGAACTTCGGCTGCAAGCATCGCCTTGAAATTAGCTCGTGTTGTAACAGGAAAACATAAAGTAGTCTCCTATTGGGATTCATTTCATGGCGCTTCTTTAGATGCCATTAGTGCCGGAGGAGAAGCTGTTTTCCGCCAAAATATGGGCCCTATGATGCCTGGTACAATATGTATTCCTCCACCTATGCAAAAAGGCGGATTCTTTGAAGACGAAATGAAATCAGCAGAATATTTGGAATATATGATAGAAAAAGAAGGAGGAGTCGGTGCCTTTATTGCTGAAACAGTGCGCAATACAGATTTTCAAATCCCTACAAAAAAATATTGGAAACGGGTTAGAGAAATTTGTGATAAGCACCATGTTTTGTTGATTCTAGATGAAATTCCAATTGCCTTGGGTAGAACTGGAAAAATGTTTGTTTTGAGAATTTCGGAATTGAACCAGATATTCTTTGTTTGGGAAAAGGTCTTGGAGGTGGAATAATTCCTTTTGCCGCAATGGTTTGTCGTGATGAGTATAACGTCGCTCAAGATATTTCCTTAGGTCATTTTACATATGAAAAAAGTCCATTAGGCTGTGCGGCAGGACAAGCAGTTATAGATTTTATTGAAAAGGAAAAAATTCTAGAGAAAGTAGCACGGGATGCATTATGCATGGAAGAGCAACTACATATTCTAAAGAGTAAATATCCTATTATTTCGGATATTAGGGGAATGGGATTGCTATGGGGCGTTGATTTGGCCGACTCAAGTACTGGAGAACCCGCAACCAATGAGGCTGAAAAAGTAATGTATAGTTTTTTGGAGCATGGTTTAAGTTTTAAGGTTTCACAAGGTCATGTGTTGCAATTATTACCAGCTTTAACCATAATAAAAGAAGAATTAATTCAGGTACTAGGAATTTTAGAAAAGGCGATTAGAAGTGTATCGTAAAATAGTTAATTAAATGGCTGATAAACTAGTGGAAGATAGAATTAAGGAAAGAACAAAAAATAGAATTAAAATAAAAAAAATATTGTTCATCGATAGAGATGGAACTATTATAAAAGAAACAACGGATGAAAAAATCGATACTTTTGATAAGTTGGTGTTTTATCCGAAGGCTTTATCTTTTTTAGGAAAGATTGCGCGAGAACTTGAATTTGATCTTGTGATGATTACAAATCAGGATAGGCTGAGAACTGATTTTTTTCCGGAAGACACATTTTGGCCTATCCATAAAAGAGTCATAGATACTTTCAAAAAAGAAGGTGTGGTTTTTAAAGAAGAATTTATTGATAAAACATATCCGCATGAAAATGCTGCAACTCGGAAGCTAAAGACCGGATTATTACAACACTATTTTACGCAGGAGTATGATTTGAATAATTCCTTTGTGATTGGGATCGGTTAACAGATGTTGAGTTGGTAAAAAAATTTAGGTACAAAAAGAATTTTTATAAATGATAAAACGGAGTTAGGCCCAGATGTAATCTCGGTAAAAAGAGAAGAATTATCCTAATATATTGCTTTATAAAACAATGATTGGGAAGAGATTTATAACTTTTTTAAAGAGTCAATAATACTTAATGTATTTTCTAAAAAGAATCAATAAATGGATGAATTAATAGCTATTGTAGATCAAGAAGGAAATCTTACAGGTGCGTCTATTATGAAATTTGACGCGCACAGATTGGGCGTATGGCATTCGTGTATACATGTTTGGTTATATACCGATGATGGTGAAGTTTTAATTCAAAAGCGAGTTGCTGATAAAGATACTTTTCCAGATAAATGGGATGTTTCGGTAGCGGGACATATTGGTGCTGGTGAATCAGCGCTAGATGCTGCGCAACGTGAATTGTCCGAAGAATTAGGAGTAGAGATTGCATTAAAGCAATTACAAGAAATAGGGTCTTATGCGAGTGATATTCAACATTCAGAAATTTTAATAGATCGGGAATTTCATTATATTTATATCGCAAAGTTGCATAAAAAAGTGGAAGAAATTGTATTACAGTCAGAAGAAGTTTCCGAGGTCAAATTGATATCTATTTCAGATTTCAAGCAAGAACTTTTAGCTAAAAATAAGTTGGATAAATTCGTTCCATATACATCAGCATATTATAAAATGGTTTTTGAGACTATTGAAGAACAACTTTTTATGTAGCCTTAAAAAGAGAGATTAGTATGTGTCAGGTTATTATTTTTAAAGAGTAGTCATTTCGAATGTATGTGAGAAATTGTATACTAGTAAGCACTTCATGTTCATTGGATAAAAATCAAATAGTTCGCCATTAATGACGGGGTTTCTCACCCTAAAGGGATTCTAAATGACTAGAAAACCTGATCATTCAAAGACTCCCACTTTGGATTGAAGTCAGAAATTAGTTTTTTCTTTTTTTCTCTTCGCCATTTTTTTAATTTTTTCTCTCCGGTAATGGCAGTAACAGCATCTTCAAATCCTTTATAATAAACTAAATAATAGCATTGATATTTCCCTACGAATGATTTTTTGGAGTTTTGACTATCAAAGTAATGTTGAGAAATACGGCGTTGGATGTTGTTGGTAACTCCAATATATAATATAGTTCTCTATTGGTTCGCAACAATGTAGGCAAAGTGGTTGTATAGTGTTTTTTATAAGCAAAAAAAGAAAATTATAATGGAGTCATTTTTTATGAGGAGCCTGCCTGTCGGCAAACAGGAAATCTCGTTCTGAGAATTGTATGAGCAATATGGTGCGATTTCTCCTAGTGTCGAAACGACAAATCACTGCTATTTAGTTTTGAAATTTAATAGTATATCTAAAAAAAAAGCGAATTGAGGTTGTAGATTGAATTATTTTAAGTGGATGGAGTGTCTACCTTTTAAAAACTAACAATGTGGTTTTTTTTATTGATATTTTATGGATTGTTATTTCAATAATTGCGCTTTCTATATTCTTTAAATTGAAGTATAAAAAAACGAGTTAGAAAATAAATCTAACTCGTTATAAAAGAGAATGCTTTTTAAGGTTTAAAACTTAAAAGTAGCACCTACTAAAAAGTTTCTTGTTGCTTGCGGAAAGTAGTAAATGTAATCATTTCCATAATCTGCTCCGTTAGAAACATATGCTACATTGAAAATGTTGTTTACTAATAAATTTAAGTCAATTGACTTTACTATTTTATTAGGCGTTATTCTATAAACTATGTTCAAATCATTAATAAAATAGGATTCTAATTTTGATTTCTCATATTCTATATTTGACATAAATTGCTCACCAACATATTTTGATAATAATGTTAAGTTTAAATTTTCCAGAGGATTGTAGTTAATCATATTTCCTATGACAATATTTGGTGAAAAAGGGATATCAGTATCTCCGTAATTGATAATAGACCCATCAACTTCGCTCGTTGCTACATAGTCAACAAGTTTATTGATACTCATTGCAATATTTGGTTGAATGTTAAATTTTTCTGTTAATTTGAAGACGGCATCAATTTCTATACCTAATCTGTAACTATCTCCCGCATTTGCTCTAATTGCAGCACCAACATCATCTAATTCTCCAGTTAAAACCAATTGATCTTTATATTTCATAAAGTACAGATTAGAATTGATTTTGAAACTTTCTTTTTTCAATCTCCATCCAAGTTCAAAATCATCTAGAGTTTCTGGTTTCGGATTTCCATTTTCATAATCTGTTCTGTTTGGTTCGCGATTGGCACGTGCATAAGACAAGTAAAGATTGTTGCTGTTATTCATTAAATAGGTAATCCCTGCTTTTGGATTGAAAAACTCGAAAGAGTCATCTACAAATTCAGAAGAAACTCCGTTGGCTTTATAATTCACAGTTCTTATTTGTAAATCACCATATAAATTAAATTTTTCATTCAATGTGTAATTTGCTTTTGTGAAAATATTGAAATCAGTTTTGATTCCGTAGTCCTCATAATAACGATCTCTTATAGAACTATTACTCGCATATTCTGCCCAGATAACTTCCCCAAAATGATCACCTTCATATTTATTCAATGCGCCACCAATGGTAAGATTGAAGTCTTCATTGTTGTTGTAAAGGAAGGAAAATGTAGTGCCATAGAAATCATTATCCAACCATCTTCGTCTAATAATATCGGTTGTATTTATAGTTTCGCCTCCAATGTTGATTTCAGTAAACCCATAATCCGCAAAACCTTCCTCTTCTTTAAATTGCTCAAAATAACCACGTCCGTAAGTATAATGAACGGCAATATTAGAAGACCAATGATTATTGTATTTCTGATTCCAATGCAATTGATAGTGATCTTGATTGTAATGATCTACTTCGTTATCGTACGTGTAATAATTTTTGGTTCTGTCGTTCTCTAAATCCGCTGCGGTAATGCCATACCACGCCTGATACGTTTCTTGAACTCCACCAAATGCCAAAGCCTTAATTAACGTATTTTCGTCTATATACGAACCTTGTAAAAAGTACGATTTTAAGTCAGAACTAGCTCTGTCTATGTACCCATCTGAGTTTATGGTAGAAAGTCTTCCAGAAAATTCGAGATGATCGTTAATACGTCCTGTTGTAAATTTCACATTACTTTTAAAAGTATTGAAAGAGCCTGTAGAAGTTCCGATTTCTACAGATGCCTTTTCAGCAACGGCGTCTGTGAGTAAATTTAAACTTGCTCCAAAGGCACCGGCTCCATTTGTTGAAGTTCCAACACCACGCTGTAATTGTAAATTTTCTATAGAAGAAGAAAAATCACCCATATTAACCCAAAAGGTCCCCATAGACTCAGAATCATTATATGGAATTCCATTAATAGTAACATTTACGCGAGTTGCGTCACTACCACGAACACGAATACCTGTATATCCAATTCCCGCTCCAGCATCGCTAGTAGTTACCACATTAGGCATATAGTTCATTAAAATAGGAATGTCTTGGCCTAGGTTTCTTTTGGCAATATCTTCTTTGCTAAGATTAGAGTGTGTAACTGGAGATTCAGAATTTACACGAACTGCAGAAACAAGTACTTCGTCTAATAATTCTTGAGAAGGGATTAGACTAAAATTTACATCTTTTAATGATTTACCTAAAGTAATGTTTTTCGTTAATGTTTCGTACCCAATATATTGGATTTTAATAATATAATCTCCAGATTTAAGATTAATAGCATATACACCATCAATAGTTGTAATACTATACAAATTTTTATTTTCGGTAGTCATAAATTTTACGGTAGCACCTGGGAGTGGGTTTTTGTTTTCGTCAAACAAGGTTCCTGAAACTCGAAAAGTTTCTTGCGCGTTTGCAATTAGAGCAAAAAGCATTAAAAATACAAATGTTATTTTTTTCATTTTAAATAAATTAAAACGAATAAAAAGAGGGAATTACTCGATACTTTGAATAATAAATAATAGTCATTACGAAAAGAATACGACGTGGTAGTCTTATCTAATAAAAGATTGCTTCAGAATAAATTCTTCGCAATGACGGTTTTTTTCAAAATGGCGATTATCGCCTTCCTAAACAGCATTATCTGTTCTAGGTTCAATGGGTATGATCTCAGCCTTTCGGCACCCCTTTATGAGAACGCGACAAAAGTATTATACAATTTTGAATTATCAATTACGAATTGTGATTTTTTTTAAGAAATTATAGAATTTAGATGTAATATTAAAATCACTTCCAACTTCAAACGCTGTACTTCTAAATTTTTTAACGTTACCTTTGCACCTTACAAAAGAGAGACTATGTCATTTAAATCCCTAGGATTAATACCAGAACTGTTAAAAGCAGTCAATGTTCAAGGTTATACAACGCCTTCACCGATTCAAGAAAAAACGATTCCAATTATATTAGAAGGAAGAGATGTTTTAGCATCTGCACAAACAGGTACTGGTAAAACAGCCGGATTTACCTTGCCATTGTTACAAACCTTAGACGCTACCAGAAAGGATAGACACAGACCAATACGTGCTTTAATTTTAACTCCAACAAGAGAATTAGCAGCACAAGTTCATGATAATGTAAGAGATTACGGTAAGTTTTTAGATATTAGATCTACCGTTATTTTTGGTGGAGTGAATGCAAAGCCACAAATTAGAACTATTCGTGGTGGAATTGATGTTTTAGTGGCAACACCGGGGCGTTTGTTAGATTTAGAGAATCAAAAAGCATTGTCTTTGGGACGTGTTGAAATTTTGGTTTTAGATGAAGCAGATCGTATGTTAGACATGGGATTCTTGAGAGATATTAAGAAAATTATTTCTTTGATGCCAACTCGCAGACAAAACTTATTGTTTTCTGCAACTTTTTCTAAGGATATTAAAAAATTGGCTGAAGGAATTTTAAACAAACCTGTTTTGGTTGAAGCGGAACCGGAAAACACAACAGCTGAAAAAGTAAATCAAAAGACGTATAGGGTTGATAAAGACAACAAAATAGAGGTAACTGTAAAATTAATTTCTGAAGGTAATTGGAAGCAAGTTTTGATTTTTACACGTACAAAACATCGTGCGAATCGTTTGAGTGAGAAATTGGTAAAAGCAGGGATTTCATCTGCGGCGATTCACGGAAATAAAAGTCAGGGGGCTAGAACAAAAGCATTAGCAGGGTTTAAAAGTCAGAAAATACGCGTATTAGTAGCGACAGATATTGCTGCACGTGGATTAGATATTCCATTGTTACCGCACGTAATAAATTTTGAGTTGCCAAATATTCCAGAAGACTATGTACATAGAATTGGGAGAACAGGTAGGGCAGGAGCCAGTGGGGAAGCGATTTCTTTAGTAGATGTTGATGAAATAGAATATGTAGAGGGAATAGAGAAATTGTTAGGAGAGAAACTATCGAGTGCCATTATTGAAGGTTTTGAACCAACAGGCAAACCATCTCAAAATAAACCAAAGCAGCAAAATAATAGGAAGAAAAATGCTTCTGGTCATGGTGGGCAAAGAAGATCTCAAAATTCTTCAGGGCAAGCTTCTAAACAAGGAAGTGGTAGCGGAAATAGAAATAGAAACACCAATAGAGGAAGATAGGCTGATTTAATTATTCAGCATCTGGCTTTTTCGATGGGCCTTTTTAACGGATAACTTCTTTTTTGAATTCAAACGTTTTTTAATGGCTGATCGAGGAACTTTCGTAGTTTTTCGTCGTTTTTGTATGACTAATCCTTTTTTTATTATTTCAAGAAATCGGTCTATTGCAATTTCTTTATTTTTATGTTGACTGCGACTTTCATCACAAGTAAGGATGATACTATTGGCTTTAGTAAGTTTCGTTTTTAAACTTTTATGGAGAAGTTCTTTTTCATCTTCATTCAGATTTTCTGAAGCCAATAAATCAAAAGTCAAAACAATTTTACTGGAAACTTTATTTACATGTTGTCCGCCAGCTCCACTGCTTCTAATAGCCTTAAAGGAAAGTTCTTTTATGATAGATTCAACATTCATTTTTTTGGGTTTGATAAAGAATCAGAAGTGCCATCTACATCTTTTTTATCTTCAAGTAATGTATCAATAGCTTTAATAGCAGTTTGAAATCGTGCTTTTTTACCACCTTTTAAGATGATATAAGGTCTCTTTTGTTTTTTTAAGGCACTTTCAAATATATCAAATATTTCTTCACGTTCATTAGGTTTATCGCGTAAATCATCTGGTTTCCATGGCGTGTCAATATAAGTTAAGAGATACAATTCATATTCATTTTCTAAGGAAAATTTAGCCAATAAAGGGTGAACGCTTCCATCAAAATAGACTTCAGAATATACTTTTGTTTCGAGTAAATCAGTATCACAAATCAAAAGACGATTTGCTAGTGTCGCCTGCTCGTTTTCTGATTTTATTTGTCCGACTGCAATGGGGAGTATATCAAAAGGTTCACAGATTTTACTTTCAGTATCCCATTTTTCTTGTAAATATTCACGCGCAAATTCTGGGGCCCAAACCGTTTTGTAATGTTTCGCCAATTGACGAGAAAGCGTTGTTTTACCAGTCGATTCTGGACCGAACAAAACAATTTTTACGATATTATTTTTTTGCTGTCTAAGTGCTTTTTCCATGCTAAATATCCATAAATGGCAATAATTGTAAAACCTAAATATTGAAAACTAGAAAATGTATATCCTTTATAAAAATACAAAGGAACAGAAATGATATCACCTACAATCCAAAAAATCCAATTTTCAATTTTCCTTCTTGCCATCAACCACATACCTACAAAAAAGATGGCAGTGGTAATTGTATCAACATAGGCGACCCAACTTGTCCATTTATCAAATGTAATATACACAGCATAGACAAAAGACAAAGTCGAAATAAATATAAAAACCGATGTTATTTTTTCCTTTTTAGTGGTTCTTGATATTGGAGTTACCTCTAAGTTATCGACTTTTCTTGTCCATATATACCAGCCATAAATACTCATGGCGAAGTAATAAGCATTGATCATCATATCACCTAATAATTCCCATTTATATAGAAGATACACAAAAATAAGCGTGCTAATAATTCCTGTTGGAAATACCCAAATGTTGATCTGTTTGGAATACCAAACAGATAAAAAACCAAAAATGACGGCCGTTATTTCAAGTATAATATCTAGTGTGTCATAGCCGCTATACTGAGAAAAAAGTAAATCAAAAATGTGGTTCATAATCTCTTCTGTCAGATTTTACAATTTTCATTAATAAAACCCCTCTTTCAGTCATTTCCAATGCCTCTTTTCCTTCATTCTTTAAAACAGTCATTACGGTGTCATAATCTCCATAAACTTGTGTGCTTAATGGATTTTCTAATACTTTAAGTCCGCTGGCTCTTAATTTTTTAATAAAAGCAATAATCGGAGCTTCATAATCGTTTTGCAAAGGGGTTAAGGTTAACTCTACTGATATATTCATATTTAATGTATTTTTTTTGCAAGGCCTTTTTGGCCTTGCAGGAGTTATATAGGGTTGTTGTTTATATCCCATCTAGGAATTCATTATCTTCTTCAAAAGCAGTGCCGATTACGACGAAGTCGGCTCCAGCATTATATGCATTATTCAATTGTTTTTTAGTTCTAATTCCTCCACCAACAATAAGCGGAATATCTATGGCGTTAGATACCTGTTTAATTATAATTGGCTCAACCGCCTCGGTTGCTCCGCTACCAGCTTCCAAATATACAAGGTCTTTACCCATGAATTGCGATGCTAAAGCAGTGTTCGTAATTTTTTCTAATTCGGTTTGTAAAAGGGGAAGCGTATTACTGACTCTTTGTGTAGCTGTTTCAACACCACCATCAATGAGAATATAGCCTGTAGGAATAATTTCTAAAGTTGATATCTTTAAAAAATCAACGGACCTTACTTGCTGTTCAATTAAATATTCAGGATTTCTTCCAGATACGAGTGATAAAAATAATACGGCATCTGCAGTATGTGTCAATTGGGTATAATCGCCAGGGAAAAGTATGACTCTAATTTTTGTATAATTTTTTATGGTGCTTACGCATAAATCGGTTGTTCCAATTTCAACAGTACTGCCGCCCACAAAAATGAAATCTACACTGCAATTATTTATTTTTTCAATGGTATTCGGAATTTCGTCCAAAGATAATTTATCCGGATCTAGCAGAATAGCCAGTAATTTTCGGCCTTGTTTTTTTGAAGTAACTATATATTGAAGAATGCCTTTTTCCATGTTTAGTTCATCGCATATACTAATGTGAATCCTTCAAATTGTTCGAAAAAGATATCATAATTTTCATAAAAATTATCCTTTTTAATCCAGCCTTTTGTTTTGCTGTCTTCCAGCGTAAACGTTTCAATAGGCAGGTGTTTTTTGAATAAGAGGCCACCATCAGGATGCATTTTATAGAGGCTTTCTTTCGCCCCCCAGATTACAGTGAGTTGCTCAACTAAATGATCTGCAGTTAAAAAAGAATTTTCTGAATCAATAAATTTATGAGCGATTCGCAAAATTTTATCTCTATTTTTTTCGATGTCGATTCCTACTTCGGAAGCACTAATAATAATCGTGGAGAAGGTAAAGGAATGTGATATAGAAATATGTTTTCCGTCTATTAAATGTGGTTTCCCATCATCCGTATAAAACAAATCATCATCAGAAAACCCTGCGGCTTTTAATAGATGTCTTACACTTAAAAACCCTCTTTGATGTAGTTCCGATTTCATCTTAGAGACGCGTTCTATACTTCGAGTATTTAAATGGATATCAGTCTTTAATTCATCCAAAGATTCTTCAATTTTCCAAACATAAATATTTGTTTGGTTCGTTGCTTGTATCGTTTTATATAGCGGCATTTTTAACTTCCTGTTTCTAACTTTGTACTTTGTGCTTTTCTTCGTAAATTTGCACTTCAAAAATATACAATTATGAGCACAGATACATCAACATACGTTAAATATAAGGTGAAGGATATCCATCTAGCTGATTGGGGTAGAAAAGAGATAGAATTAGCGGAGGCAGAAATGCCAGGTTTAATGAGTTTGAGAGAAGAGTATGGCGCCGAGCAACCGTTGAAAGGAGCTCGAATTGCAGGATGTTTACATATGACCATTCAAACAGCGGTTCTAATTGAAACTTTACAAGCACTTGGTGCTGAAGTTACTTGGAGTTCTTGTAATATTTTTTCTACACAAGATCAGGCTG
>TARA_B110000037_G_scaffold9957_1_pt1 | contig 23627 bp, 23 predicted proteins | sample TARA_B110000037 | Tara Oceans TARA_B110000037 (sample SAMEA4397196) | marine metagenome | biome: Polar Biome; feature: [MIX] marine epipelagic wind mixed layer (ENVO:01000061); material: water (ENVO:00002006), including particulate matter (ENVO:01000060) such as... | depth 10-100 m
TATATATATATATGAGTCATAATCAACAATATATTGATATTTTTCAAACGTCCGCATTTAGACAAGGTATTAGTTTTGGTATTGTTAGCAGCGCCATGACTGTTTTAGGTATTAGCTTAGGTGTTTGGTCTTCTGGTGAGAATTTACGTGCTATTATTTCTTCTGTAGTGGGATTAAGTATTAGTAATTCATTAGCGGATGCCTTTTCTATGTATATGTCTGATACCGCAAGCGGACAGTCTAAAAATGCTCTGACATCTGCTATTATAACAGCAATTGTTGAATGTATTCTTCCATTTGTATTCCTTATTCCATTTCTTACAATGACACTTAAACATGCTATTATAGTTAATGCTGTTATGGGTATATTTTTAGTTGCTATTACAGGTATTTACGTATCAAAACTCCATAACATTTCTGATGAAAAAATGATTGAAAATGTTTCTATATATATATCAATTACAGTTCTTATTATGATTCTTACATATACTGCTGGATTGGTTATCAATAAAATGATTAAAGGTCATGGTCGTGGTGTGTAAATCAATATTATTATATATAAGTGTAAGTCATACGGAAATAATATATTATTACTATAAGATGAGTAATAATATATTGAAAATTACATTTGATGCCTCTACATTGAATGGAAATATTGTGAAAGATATGACATATTCTCCAGTTATGTCAAATCCACAATTATACAGTATGTTTCCAAATATACTGTTTATTCCTACAATAAAATTAAAGAGAGAATTGTTTGACAAAGATTTAGGTGATGATGATATCAAAAAGATATTCTTGTCGTCAAATCAGTTGAATAATTTCATCACAAGACTACAAGAACAGAAGAAGTACGAACCTATTAGCATCGCATCAGCAGAAAAAAAAGGTATTCTTTACAATAATATCAAATTTGTTCTAGATTTGTTTTTTAACAAGGACGCACCGTTCTTTATTCATCAAACTCAGTATTTTATCAATAATTACAATTGGAATCATAAATACAAATTGATACCAGTATCTGGACAAACTGTACCCATTGTATCTGTCAATATAACATTTATACTTCATCAAGGAAAACAAGGACAGCAACTTTCTTTTGTCGATTCTACTCGCTTAAATTGTATGCAAAAGAAGGAATCCATAGTCAATGATTACTATTATCTTGTTGGATTGGATAAACCTGTTGGTAAAACTGCGAAACTTCAAGACCAACCTGTAAATACATTACCAATTGCTCGACTGATTTCAACTCCAAAAAAAACAGTCACTACAACTACCACAACCTACAAATAGGCTTATATTATATAAAATAATTACTGTGTTTTGTAAAATATGTTTATATACCAAAATAAATATTTATTGTTATATATATATTTATTGTATGGAGAATTCAATATATGATTTCATTTCGTTATTTGCTTTGTTGGCAAATATCTATATAATATATACATTAGACCCAGTATTAATATTAGGTTCATTCTCATGTTTATTTTTACACGATTTCATAAAAGAACTTACAACTGGTTGGTATGCTCCTATATTTAAACGCCCTAAGGGAGCAATGAATTGTTCTTTGTTTAATAGTGGTGGATTAGTAGATCATAAACCAGGATTTCCATCTGGTCACGTTACCAGTATTTCATTCTTGATGAATATGTTATTATTGCGTAATAAAGATATTTCGTGGAAGAAAATAGCGTTGTATAATATGCCTATTTTCATAATGGGTTATGCTAGAATAATGAAAGGTTGTCATAATGTCATACAAGTGATTGCTGGGTATATATTAGGTTACGGTATTGCCAATCTATTTCACAGGTATTCCAAAGATATAAAAAATGGTTTAGAACAATTATATTCTTATTTCGCATCTAAGAAATAATCTAGATATATATTAATACAGAAACATGACGTCCAATATTAGTAATAATAGTAATAATAGTAATAATAGTAATAATTCTATATATAACGATACATCTAGTGTGCTCTATAATTATGCTATAGCTAGAACACTATTTGATAGTAAAAATAAAAGTGTAATAGAAAACGAAGTGACAAAACTGATATATTTACAGTTTGATTTAATTGTAGCGAATAGTATCAACAACCCTGCTATTAGTGCCAAAGATAATTTAAATAATGTAATAAATATATTTTTCAAGGATGTTATTAACGAACAAGGACAATTAGGTGTTCCGTTAGTAAAAATAAGTGGTTCCTATCAACCAATACAAACAATTGGTGAATTAAAAGATGTTATATTAAAATACAATTTCAGAGAGAAAATGTCAATCTTGCGAAATTTCGCATCAAAAACCAATGACTGTTTTATGTATTCTATTTTGATTGAATATTATGAAAATAGACAGGTTGGTCAAACCGACGCATTTATAACAAAATATCCCATGTTAAACACTACTTTTTTAGATGAATCAATCTTACTCATTGAGAATATTTTAGGATTTGATATTATTGAGACAGCTAATTGTTACCAAGATCTAAGAGGCTCAGGTACTCCTATCACCAGTGGATGTACTGAAACTAAGCGGTTTTATCGAGAAATTCAAGAAGATTATACAGCTAATAAAACCCAATCACCGATTACTCTGTGTTGGTTATGGCATCCACTTGTATATGGTGTTCCTTATCAGGACGTTGTAAAATTACCTGCTGACAATTCTGTTAAAAAACTTTCGACCAGTTATACTGGTAACAACAATGATGTTATTCCTAATTGTATGAGTGACATTTATTCCAAGTATCCGTTATTTCCTCCACTATCTCAGAGAGAACAGAATTATATAACGAGCAAAGGAGAAAACGTATTGGTCGATGGACTATACCAACGTCCGCCATGGACACCACCTATTTGTTATATGAAACCGATTGAACCATATAGTTTTTCGGTAAATTTACAAAAGCGGTATAAAAAATACTCAGTGAGTAATTTGTCTGGTCATGTTATGATCTTTTTAATTATGGCGAAATATTTTAAAAATCCAGTAGATAATACCAATATCAATATGAATCTTATTGTATTGGCTAGTATCTTATTTATGGTTCCATATAATCATTCCATACATGAAATTTTTCAAGCAGCAAAAATGATGGGTGTCAATACAAATTATTCCATAAAAAAAACTGACCTAGAAAATATTAATATGTTGTTAGGCGCTACTAATTTAACACCGATTGTACTACCTAATCAAGCTTCATGGGTTTCACCTCAAAAAAGAAACACATTTAAAGGTACTTATACAAAAGGTGGAAAACGACAATCGCGAAAAAAACGGAGACGGTCAAAACAGTTGAAAAAATATAAAAAAGCAATAATGATGACACGGTCGAAACGGTCGAATCGGTCGAAACGGTCGAAACGGTCGAAACGGTCGAATCGGTCGAATCGATTTACCAATTTCACTGAAAGAGGATGAGTTCCTACCATCTGAAGAAAGAATGATATGTTAAATTATACTTTTACATAATTTGTAGTTTTTATCGTTTGTACTCACATATATAGTAGCATTGTAATTATTACATATATGTACAAGATTGACATTCATATCATTTGACAAAAAGATGTCGTTTATTTCTATGATACATTTTTCAATGTGATATTTGTCTTGTAATAATTGAAACACGCGTTTTATTGTATCAGTGACTAGAAATTCTTCCCATCTAACATATCTATCATTTATTATAAGTACAATTAAAATAGTGTCGTGCTCTTTTTTTTTGCTCATTCTTAATATACGGTTAAAATAACATTATAAAATATTTTCGATGATTGAACATTATATAGTATGTACATGTATTCTAAATATAATTGAAGTAACTTATACAACTATAGATTTTCCCAAAGATAAAGAGTAAAGAAGTAAATAAACGAAGAAGTAAATAATGTGCATTCAAATGACACCGGATTATAATCATACAATGATTGTTAATATTAGCCTTGTATTACAGGATGAAGATGATAATATATTTATCAATATACGTGACGACCCACCTCCACTTGTGCTCATACAATCACCACGTATGGATTTCGAATATTTGCATTTAATAAACCAAATGCAACAAGATTATAAGGAGAATGAACAATATGAAAATATCCAATATATAATTGGTACAATCATATCTATTTATGGTATCTACTATTTCGTCTCAAAATTTATCGGTTCTATGTATAAAAAATACATATAAAAATAGTATTACATTATTATATAGCAAACCTGTATGCATTTTAATATTACATACGCTGATTATAAAATTCAGAGCATAACAAATAGTTTTTTTACCTATAAAATGAAAAACGAAGTAAAATTAATTAACTATGATAGCAAGAGTTATAAAATGAATATGGCGCTAGATATAAATAGGTCATTTACGTTATCAGATACGATGTTCGAATATAAAGACATCAATGGTAATGTTTATTATAGAGTCGGTTTAATACAACAAGTATTCAATCGAAAATACAATAAAATAGAGCGAAATATAACTAGTATATGTAATTCATTATGTATGAATATAGTAAAAAATGAGAATACTCGTGAATATGACAAAATAACATTTATGATTGACGAAGAACATCTGAAATCGCATTTTAAATTAGATACGACAATTCCAGACCTGAAAATCTTAATAAGTATTTTTGATCAAATAGGAATAATGAAAAGAATATCTAATTATCATGCTAATAACAATGCTGATACTAATGTCTGATTTATTTTTACATTGTTCCGCTACCTATAAAAATTGATTATCATTATTAGAATATATTGGGTTGAATAAAATAATTATAATATACGTACTATCTAATATGTCGTATAAAACAAATCGCCTTGAAAGATTGTCTCCTGAACTAAGGTATTATATAGCCGAATATGTGAATTGTAAAGATGTAAAACCATATCCATATATTCCATTGTTTAAGAATATTATACTTGATTGGTATAATAGTTCTCGACCATGGGACGAATCCAATACAGTATATCGTCAATATAAAGACATGTATACAAAAGGGATTTCAGAAGACGAAACAACCTACCTTAAACATGCTTTTAATTGGCATCGACGTGAAAGTAAATATTACAATATAAATATGGTACATCAAGTTGGTCAATTTGAAAAAATAGCTTGTAGGTGTCGTAATATTTCTTGGAATGGGATGAATCGATAATAATATATTATATCATTTGTAAAATATATTATTTAATTTGTTTTTTATGTTATTGATTGTCTTGTGATAAATATCTAAATATCTAAATATCTAAACTTACCGTGTTGCGATCTGATTTACGACGATTTGATCTAATTGGCATATTGTCGTTTTGCATCTCTTTTAACTCACTAATACTAATCGTACTACCTTTTTCGTCTCTATCATTCTGAATATTTACTTCAGTTTGCTTCATCTTGAGTCCTGAGAGAATATTTGAAATATCACTAGGACCCTTCATTTCAGGACGTCTGTTGGATTTTTCTGATGCTGGTATCTCGCGACTCGCATTAATATCAGGTCGGTTTGATAAAGGAACATATCCTGGTCTTATTGGCGGAGGGACAGAAGTTGCCCCTTGAGTAGCAAGTGGTGCTGGTGGAGCTCCATTTGATTGAGGCATAAATTGTTGATTAGGGTTGTATCGTGGTTGCTGTCCTTGCTGCTGTCCTTGCTGCTGTCCTTGCTGTTGTTGTTGCTGTCCTTGCTGTTGTTGTTGCTGTCCTTGCTGTTGTCCTTGTTGTCCTTGCTGACGTGATTGTTGTCCTTCCATCATAGATCCCATAAATCCACCTAATCCTGGATTCGTTTGTCCCATTGAATTTACAGCAGCACTTGTAAATTGTTGCATTAGATCAGGATTTTGTCGCATGATATCATCCATACCAGGCATGGAAGATTTAAACATACTATTTGTCATATGAACCATTAGAGCACTTCCACCCAATTGGAACAAAAGCTTCAATTCAGGCGCCATGGTAGCTTTTGACTTATACTTCTCGTGCAATTCAGCAAAAATATCATCATAATCGTCGATATTCTCATTGATTTGTTCTGACCAACCATCCAGCTTCACGTCAAATGGATCAAATTTGTTATTCAAAAATTCCACACCAGTAATACATGCCATTAACATTTTGCCTTGGAATTTCATGGCATTTTTCTTTTCTTTTTCGGAAACAATGGTTTCATATTCACCCTTCATCTCAAGTAAATTCGATTCCATATCATATTTCTTTGTCAGCTTAACACCTTTTCTCTCTAACTCTTCCAACTTTTGTAAATACGTAAATTTCTCTTTTATGGCTTCTTCTTTACTCATTCTAGGTTCTGCTTGTGATTTTGTAATATCAGGATTAATTGGTATATCATTGAATTTTCCGTAACCATCCCAAGTCTGCTTTTCTTCATTAGATTGCTCTTTTGTAGAAGCACCCAAATTGAAAGTATCTAAAGGTGGTGCGACGTCAATATCATCTTCTGGTAATGTCTCGTCGTTTAACTTGAATGAAGTAGAAAACATATTTGACCTAGCAGATTTGATACTTTTCTTTGGCATAGACAGATCATTCAATTCATCTTCTAAATTATTTAAATCATTCACGTCAATATCGCTAGATAATCCACCACCACCTTTACCAATGGCATTTTTCTTTTTATCGTTCATTAGTAATTCAATACCTGTACCAAAGTTAGATGATTTAGACCCTCCTATATCATGTAGATTATGATCTACTGAATTATTTATATTAATTGTATGTCCATTATCAAAATTACTAATATCGATAATTTCAGGTTCAGCCATTATGATTTAACTAGAACTTTTAATTTTAAATCAAACACATTAATTATATATTATCTTATCTCGTAAATACCAAATCCCTTGTAAAAAACAATCAGCCAAATCGTCTTTTTTCTTATGGGTATGAAACATGTCTAAATGTTTTCCGAATTGCTCATTGTTAATTAATAACTCCTCGCATATTTCAATACCCATCTTTTTTCTTTCTGAATACGTTGTCTTTTTAGATACGTATTCTTTTAATTTATTAGCAGCAGATATGAAATGAATATCCGTGGTATTTTTCATGATAAAATATTGCGCTATCATTCCCTGTAATGTTTTCATGCGATTCGCAATCGGACTAATTTGATTTTCAATAATAACAGTGTCTATATATACGTCTCCATATAGCTCATCCAATGTTTTTTTCAAATTAATACCAATCTCAATTAAACTCAAGTCAGTTGTTTTCACCGTATTTGAAAAAGGCAATATAAACATTTTTGGCAATAGGTCATGTAAATATTCTAATAGAAGCACTTTGCTTTTCTTTGTATCAAATTCAATATGATGAGAGGTCAGAATTTCTTTCAAGTTGTTGATTTTGATTTTTTTCAATTTTTGAAGTTCCAACTCTTTTGGAATAATTGGATATTCAATGTCTTTGCAGTGTTTTTTACAGCAAACTATATCACCATGACAGTATTTGGCCAATTTTCCACATGAACATTTTACAACGATTTCATTACATAGACTCACTACGTCCCAATTACGTATTTCGTATTTCTCTTTATTTTCAATTTCAAACAAACAGAGCGCTAGATTTTTGATTCCTACATCGATACTTACTATTTTCATTTACTTATGTATTGTAATATATTATACTACAATACACTGTTTAATTGCTTACTTGGCTAAAAGTGTTAAATACATGAATTGTTTTCGTTTAAACAACACTCGCAAAACATAATACTTCAGCTGGATGTATGTTAGTTTGTATTGGGCGTGGTGTTCCAGCATTTGAGGTATTTCCTGTCTTTCCACTACTAGTTCCACTAGCTTGTGTAAATATGACCCAGGTGACATCATCTGTAAATGGATCGGTTGTTAATGAACCAGCATATGTAAAATAATCAGACGAAAATACATCACTTAATTGTGACATATTTATAGAGACTGAAGTGTTTGTATTTGTAATACCTGCTGTGTCGTAGATTGCTTCGTCAAACACATTATCATCAACAATACTACTATCAAGAAAAATCGCTATTACTAAGTATTCATTAGATTGTTCATCTTTATGAACGAAATGAACTTCTGCATTATATATTTTTCCATTTATTTGATGTTCAGCAGAAATATGAACATGGTATTGAAGTAATTTATAATCATGTCCATTATAACTAGTAATATAATTAGAATTGTCACTCGTAACAAAATCTATGTGTCCATTTTTTTTCTCTAATTTAGCATCAATAGTTTCATTTTTATATTTTATATCTAAAAAACCAATAGGTGGCGTAATAACAAATTGGACTGGACTTATAATATTAATGGGACTCTGACGACATGAAGAAAATGTATTATTCCCTGATGTAACTGAAGTTTCATTTGTTACTTGAGTTGTGGAGCGCGTATTATTTAAATTAAATCTATAATTCAATTCCCTAGTTAAACTCGTGTCTATATATGTGACACGTCGATTACCTATGCGAAAACCATTTTTCACCGGCATTTTATCTTTATAATAAAATATAATATTTTATTATAAAATACTCTAAACTTAGCTTAGCTGGAAGTTAGTTTGGATTAGGATAATGTTGCTGAAGTAACTGTTCTTGTGTAATAGCAGGAGCAACCATTCTAGCTTGAAGCTGATAAGATGAGAGATAAACATTTTTCAAATCGCTGTTTTCATACCCATAGGGTTGGGATTTCTCCATACACGATTTATACAAGAATGGAGTATTTGAAATTGGTTCTCCTGTTCTTAGAGCAGGACAGTAACAACAATCATCACATGCTTCCAATTGATTGGCTTTTATAACGGAATCCGCGTTTTTTGTTAAAAATTGTCTGTATTGCCAATTTGATTTGATATTATTCTCCTCTCTAATTTGTTCGTTTATCACTGCACCTGGTTGCCACTTTGCATAATTTCTTCCATCTGCCATAATAGGTGGAAAATCAAAATGAATATTATTTGAGCCAGCATAACATGTTCCCCAACTCATAGTATATATATACGTAGAGAGAAAATGTATTTACAAATTTATTGGTTCGATTCTTCAATTAATTTAATTAAGTCCTTTTTATTGGGCTTACTACCTGTCTGAATAAGTTCTTTTTCTACTGCTATTTGCCTTAATTTCTGTAGAGTTAATGTTTTTAAATCTGTCGAAATATGTTCGATTTTTAAGTCACTACTAGTCATTAAGTCTTGTACTGATGGTATTTTATGTATAGAAGTGATTGGTTCGTTTTGTAATATATCATTCGTTTCATTAACGTTTTCATCATCACTATCATTATCATTATCACTATCACTACTAGTATCGCTTCGACTATCACTAATATCAATATTCATATTGTATTTTTGTTCAACCATTGGAGGTAATTCAACAACTTTTAACAATTCCATCGAGATTTCTTCTAAATTATTCTCTTGTAGTTGAATGACTTTTATTTCATCGTCACCGTTTTCTAATTCATCTATTTCTAAAATAGACAATCCATTAATCGATACAGTAGATACATTTTCATTATTAGCAGTTTCCTCATCATTGTCATCATTGTCATCATCGCTGTCATCACTGTCATCACCGTCATCACTATCACTATCATCATCACTATCATCACTATCATCGTCTGATACATCGATTAAATGATCATTAGGATCAGTCGGTTCAGCCGATTGTGTATATACAATATCAGACTGTCCTCCTACATGACCATTATATGAAGGCATATGTTGTTGTGGGGGCATATGTTGGCGCGCCATTTCCATATTTGTAATAAATGATTGAAGTACTCGCGCTTGTTCCATTTGTGCTCTCTCTAAAAGAGAGAGACTTCGCTTAAAATAAAAGAATAGTAAAGATATTAATAAAAAAACAACGCCTAAACAAAGCAATGTAATTGGACTTGTTAAAACTTCATACATTATTATTTAATATAAAGATTAATTAAATAATATGCAAACGTATTTTATACATTTGATTTTTGTTACATGTTTTTCAATAATTTGGTTGATTCCGTTAAAATATATTCCGGATAATTCAAATCAAATAATACTTTTAAACCACCCCTTACATTTGAAATACCACGATTTATTTGATATGTATATTTGAATGCATATTCGTCTTGTTTTTCTACGTTCATATGACTATTATTAACTACCTGTTCTAGTTTTTTACACAATTCCATCAAATGAGTTGTCAGTATGAAATCAATGTTTTTCTGTTCTATCAAATACTTAACAAATCCATAAGAACTAGCACAAGCTTCAGTTGGATTTGTTCCGGAAAACAATTCATCAAATATACAAAAATGTTTTTTGCCATCTTCTAAACTTTCCAATATTTCTTTACATCGCCTAGCCTCGGCTTGAAATAAACTATCACGTCCTGATGTATCCGGAATATTCAAATAACAATGAATATGATTGTACGGACTAATTGTCGCCTTTGAGTAAAATCCATATCCAAATCCTTGAGAGAAAATCAAATTAAATAATACGGTTTTTAATATAGTCGTTTTTCCGGAAGCATTTGGACCAGTTATAGCCATATTCTTACTTAAATCAATATCATTTTTTACTGTTTCGTTAAACATTAGACACGGATAATATGCTTTTTTCATTTTTGTCTTCTTACCAAAGCTACATTTATGGATGAATTTCTCTCTACTCAATTTATTTAATCCATTCATATGTTCAACAAATGAATTCATACCTATGCTAAATTCAATTGTAGTTTGTATGTCCTTGTTGATATGAAATTCGTAAAAGTATTTCATAATATATCCTATTTGTCTCGATTTGGTATGTAATTTCGTTACGTCAAATTCAGTAATTATATTGAGTTCATTCAGTAATTTTGTACAATATTCTTTGTGAGGATATATGCTTTGTAAAAAGGGTAGATATGTATTGTGTTTTATACAAGCGGATTCTAGTATATTCATATTCTCAAGTGTCGTTGTTAAATAATCTCTCAATACAAATAAATCTTCATGAATAGACTTGAAATTTTTATAGAATCGATAACATACAATGGAATTCTGATAAATCGAAAACACATAAAATATCACGGATACCACAGCATACACTCTTTTCTCCCATGAAATATCCTCCATGATAGTAAATATATTACCCAGGGCGTGTTTTGAAAAGATATTCATCAGCACCTTGTAATAGCTTTCCAGAGTTATTGGTATTCCGCTGAATTTCAACATAAAAAAAGGCACTAACAGTAAAATAACTGGCAAAATCAGACTTAATATAGGACTTACTAAATTATAGATACTAAGTAATTGAAGAAAGGGTGAAGAATGATTTAAAAATTTGAAAAAATCGACATCAACGTAGTAATATCGGTCTATGAATTTTTCATCACCCTTTATTTTTTGCCATAATTCATAAAACTCGTCATATTGTTTTTGTTTTGAAAACGATTTATCATCTAATTTCCATGAACCTATAATCTTTTGGGTTTGTTTCAAAAAAAGCTTATTGTTCGTGTAATATTCGCATAATTTATGTAATTGTTCTTTTCCTATATTTGATTTCGGTTGTATAACGGTTTCCATTAAACATTTTCGATTGATATTGTCTTGACTCGTTTGATCGAGTCCTCTCTCTTCGCCATCATTTTGTTCTGTATCTTCGTTTAAAGCTAATAATTCTAAATCATTGATAATGTTACTATCTAGTTTTTCCTTATTTTCTAAATAGTATATCGGTAATTCAAATTCTGAATTCATTAATTAGTATATTTGACGAATTAATAAATTGATTCTATACGAACATGTTTTTGTTTTTCACTCTATGTCATCTATTATTTATAATTATGCTGTTATATTAGATATAGAGGCAGGCATTTCTTCTATTTGAGTGTCGTAATATTGCTCAATCTCTCTTATTTTACGGATATCACGTTGAGTAATGAAATTAATTCCCATCCCTTTTCTTCCCCATCTACCTGATCTACCAATTCTATGGATGTATGTATGAATATCTTTTGGAATATCAAAGTTAATCACAGTACTCACCTGTTGAACGTCGATCCCTCGAGCTGTTAAATTAGAAGAAATTAGTACTCGTGACCCACCATTCGTAAAATCTTTGTACGATTTTTCTCTTTCTGTCTTCTCCATACCACTATGAATACAGCATGCTGGAAAATTGTCCTTACATAAAGCCTCGTATAAATCATTCACTCTATTAATACTGTTGCAATATATAATACATTGACTTACTGAAATACATTCAAATAAATCTTTCAATGTTTCATATTTTTGAGTATCGCTGTCTAGTGCAATATAATATTGTTTGATTCCCTCTAACGTAACACTTTCAGTTTTGACCAAAATCTTAATTGGATCTCGCATAAACTTTTCAGTCAATGTTTGAATCTCATTTGGAAGAGTAGCACTAAACAATGCTACTTGTACTTTATTTCCTAGAAACTGAAAAATATTATATACTTGTTCTTTAAATCCACTAGATAACATTTCATCTGCTTCGTCGATGATTAGTAATTTGATTAATTTTGTGTTTAGTTTTCTTCGACGAATCAAATCATGTATCCTTCCAGGTGTACCTATTACAACCTGAGGTTTAATTTCTAGTTCTTTCATATCTTGTTCCATTGAACGACCACCAATTAGCAAGGAACATTTCAAATTATCTATAAATGTACCTAATTTTGAAATAACGTCATGAATTTGAATAGCTAATTCACGTGTAGGAGCCAAAATTAATCCTTGTACTTCATTCACTGTTTCATCAACACATTGTAATGTCGATACCGTAAATGCACCAGTCTTTCCAGTTCCAGACTGGGCTTGCGCAATTACATCTCTACCTGTTAAAATGGGCATTATCCCTTTTTTTTGAATTGGGCTGGGGTTTTCAAAACCATATCCATATATACCACGTAATAAATTTTCTTTTAAGTTCATCTCATTCCAATTATGAGTTTCTGTAGGTACATTGGCGGTATTTGTTTCTACCGTAGATTCTACGATAGTAGGAGCTTTTATATCATCTGTATTTGCGTTTGTAAGCATAATATCAATACTATATTTATAGTATAATATTTAAGTATGTTACATAGTTGTTATTTATTATGCCAATAATGATAAATAATTACTATCGACGTTTATTGTTATTTATTATTTATAATAAAATTGATATAAAATAATAAACATATTCTTTTTATATTACATAATGGCTACAGTAATTTATACTATACAAGATTTTGATAATATTAAATGGTCAGATAGTAGTTTTACATTGCCTCAAGAAACAACGGACTTGATTAATTTATTAACACAGCAAGTAGGAGCACCTACTTATATAAAAACTCCTTCCTTTTCAAATAATAATGACAAATCGTCTTATAAAAAGAAGAAAAGATGTAGTAGTGAAATTAATACAGATGATTGGCAATCTCTTCGCAGTTTTCAAAAGACTGAGTTTATTAAAAAAGAAGGTATTGAAAAGGAGATTGATAGTATTCGTGTATTGATTAATAAATTAACAGATAAAACCTATGACAAGATCATTGAAAAATTAACTACTATCATAGATGAAATTAAAGGTAATGAAAACTGTGATAATGTATATATTGATAAAATTGGTCACTCTATATTTACTATGGCTACTTCTAATAAATTCAATAGCAATGTTTATGCTAGATTGGCCAATGAATTACAAACTAAATACGAATTCATGACGAATATTGTTGATAATAATATTAATGAATTTATGAAATTGTTTGAAAATATGGAATTTGTATCACCTGAAGCCGATTACAACAAGTTTTGTGAAATGAATATTATAAATGAAAAGAGACGAGCAATGAGTTTATTCCTTACTAATTTATATAAAAATAAGGTAATCACGTTGGATTTTGTATTTGATAAAATTATAAGCATACAGAATATGATTATGAAGGAAGAAACCATGTTAAATGAATCCAACTATATGGAAGTAAATGAACTATCCGAAAATTTGTATATTCTTCTTACTAATATTCCACGTTCAACAATTGTATCATATCGTGGGTGGAGTCAAATAATGGATAATTTGTTACAAATAAAAAATACAGATACCAAGAAGTTTATGGGTATATCGCCCAAATCCAAATTTAAACATATGGATATTCTAGATAAGTTCAAGTAAATCATGGAGTATCATATTAGGTAAATCGTGAAGTAGCAAATTAGGTAAATGATTACACAAAAAAGAATTAAAAACGTACATAGTATATATATATATAAATGAAGAATAATGAAATACGATATGAAACCAAAGAATTGGGACCTCCTATTTGTGATGCATCAGAAAAAATAGAAATTGATAAAATGATGCTGAATGAATGTTTTTTTTCTGAGTTAGATTTAGATGATGGAGATGTAGGTTTTCATAATATGGACGATGAAATGAATGGTGATGATAATTTAATGGCACAACATGTTGATTATTTTGAAAATTATACGGTGAAAATGTTACAACATATTGCGAATTATTATGAAATACCAAAGAGACGATTGAAAAAGGAAGAGTTGATTGAGTTAATTATTCAATTTGAGAATGAGTCTGAAAATTCATTGAATGTATATAACCGAAAAAGATGTTGGCATTATATACACGAACTCCAAAATGATACTTACTTTGGAAAGTTTATCTCTTTTCATTAGAATAGATATATAAAGTCTTTTTAGTAGATAACAAATATAAAAAATATAAATAGTAATATATAATTAGTCTATAATGGTGAATTCTATATTAAATCCCAAAATAAACTATCCTGAATTAAAAAAATTAGATCCGGATGACGTCAGTTTTGATGCGTCTATGTATGAAATCATGGTTTTAGGACAAGATATTATTATTGCTCTAGGACAAGCCAAGTATGCATTTATTGATGATAATATTATCTATTATCCCATTTATTTAGTTGAAAATGACAAAGTATCGAAACAACTTGGTGTTTATGAAATTATGTCTGACCAATTACCAAATGTTGTCGATGAAGATGGAGATATAGAATTAAAAGATATTGATGAACCATTATTATACAAGTTTGTTACTGTTGAAATGCTTATTGGACAAAACAGTCAAAAACACGTTTCCAAAACGGATAATTATAAAGAGGACGAAGATAATGATATGGGTGAAAAGGAGGAAAAGGAGGATGCTGATGATGACTCGTCGTCTGACGATGATGATGAACAATCTGACAAAGAGGAAACCAAAACAGTATTACCAGAGCAAACGTTAAAGCAATTGGAAAAGGAACACGACGAATATAAAAAGGAAAAGGGACAAGAATGGGTACAAGAATTGTTGAAAAGTAATGAATATCATCTTATTGACAATGAGGGTGGTGGAGATTGTTTGTTTGCGGTAATTAGAGACTCGTTTAAGTCAATTGATAAAGAGATGACTGTTTTAGATTTGCGTAGAAAAATGGCGGATGAAGTAACTGTAGATTTGTACGAAAACTACAAGGAAAAATACAAAATGTTTGTTGAAGTTGTTCAAACTGGAGAAACTGAAATAAAGGAACTGCAGAAAATAAACATTGAATTGAGAGATAGATTGAAAAATGCCAAGGAGAGAACAGAACAACAGAAAATAGTAGAACATGCCAAAGATGTAGCGGCTAAATACAAGTTGTTGAAATCCGAAATGAAAGTGTCAAAAGAACTCATGCATGAATTTCGATTTATGAAAAAGGTGCATTCCATAGAAGATCTGAAAAAGATTATGAAAACATGCGACTTTTGGGCAGATACCTGGGCTATTTCCACATTGGAACGCGTTTTGAATATAAAGTTAATTATATTCTCTAGCGAAGCCTGGAAATCAGGTGACAAAAACAATGTTCTCTTGTGCGGACAATTAAATGATCCTATTTTAGAAGATATCGGTACATTCGAACCGGAATATTATATTTTATTGGATTACACTGGAGATCATTATAAACTCATTACTTATAAATATCATCGTATGTTCCAATTTTCAGAAATTCCATACGCTATTAAATTAGACATAGCTAAAAATTGCCTTCAAGGGTCATCTGGTCCTTATAAGATTATTCCGCAGTTTAAAATGTTTAACGAAGAATTGGGGATTGAAGAACCAGTCGATCTAGACGTTGCAGTAATCAAGGAAAATGAAAATGGTCTATATGATAATTCAATTGTATTTCAGTTTTATAATAAATCAAATGACAAACCACTTCCAGGGAAAGGTAATGGAGAGAAAATACCGATTGAATTAATCAAGGATTTCTCTCAATTATCTGAATTAAAAGATTGGCGCAGAAAATTAAACAATGAATATGTAGCACCATTCGAATTAGATGGTCACAAATGGAAAACAGTGGAACATTATTATCAGGCAAATAAATTCAAAAATACAAACAAAGAATTCTATCTTCTTTTCTCTCAAGAGAGTGGATCTAAGATTTCAGAAGATGTTGAATTAGCCAAGGTAGCTGGTTCTAAAAACGGAAAGCATAAAGGAGGTATATTACGAGGAAAAGATATCAAAATAGATCCTGATTTTTATGGAGGCCAAGAAGAATCATTGTTAGAGAATGCTATTTATGCCAAATTTAATCAAGACAAAACTGATCTAAAACAGGTGTTAATACAAACAAAGAAGGCCAAGTTACAACATTATAAAAAGGGAGCGGAACCGGAAATAGCAAATGCGTTAATGCTTGTCCGAAGTAAAATAAGCAATAACGGTGTATAAAATATAATAGAGAGATAAAATATAAAAATAATACTATTTATATAATAATAAATGACGAATTATATAAATACTGATATACCAGGACTAAAATACGATTATTTGGTAGACAACGCCAGTGATAATATTATTACTATGTTTTATTCATTATTAACTGAAGCTGATGAATATGTAGAGAAGAAAACAAACGATAAATGTTTCCAATATAATTTAACAAAAATACATATGGTTAGTCAAATACCTAGACCTGAAATGATGGATAGTCATTTTTTTCCTAAAAAAATACGGACATATATCGACGATAATGCGACATACAACATACAATTCACATGTACAATAAAAGGGAGACTAATAAATATCTATTTTGTTCTCACAGATGAACTCAAATCCGGAGAATATGATACGTTGGAAAAATACGTACATATGATGTATATGTGGTTTCATATATTAAACGATTTTTCTAGCAAAAAATGCTCAAAAACTGTCTCTATATTCATCTATTTTACTCCTTTTGAAAAACAACTTCCAGACAATCAAATACACGTTATCGGTACGGAACATGTAAATAGTGCTTATACCACAGGGTGTAAAGAACATACAGAAATAGTATTGTATAGAAAGGAGGAATGGTTTAAAGTTTTTATTCATGAAACGTTTCATAACTTTGGACTGGATTTTTCAAATATGTCTATGCATAGTGTAAATAAAAAACTCAAGGACATATTCAACGTAAATGTAGAATTTAATCTATATGAGAGTTATTGCGAATTTTGGGGGAGAACCATAAATACACTCATGTATTCTTATCAAGCAATTCGACTAGCAAATAGATCAACAAAGTCTATTAAAACTGGTAAAACTGGTAAAATGCTAGCTAATTTTATAACCAGATTTAAAGCAGATATGCAAAGAGAATGCAAACATTCCTTAGTTCAAGCAATCAAAATATTGGACTTTCTAGATTTAAAATACAATCATATTATAGAAAAGAAGTCGGAAAACATTAATATTTGTAATTATTTATACAAAGAAAATACGTCTGTCTTTAGCTATTATATTATTACAAGTTTGTTGATGAATAATTATAGTCAGTTTATGTATTGGTGTTCAAAAAATAATAATTTGTTGATACAATTTAAAAAAACTCCTGGTAATTTAGACTCATACATGACTTTTATAGACAAATGTTGTAAAAATACAAAGATTCAACGAAATATATCCACTATTGAAACGTTTTTTGCAAAGGATGATTACGTATTACTACGTTCATTAAAGATGTCGTCGAATGATATACCCTACATATTATCCGAAGTAAAAAAGAAAAATTGAATAATGATATTGTTCAGTATTACATTTACATAAATATATAAAAATGGGTATTAAATATCTTAATAAATATTTGCAAACTAATTGTACAAACTCGATTCGTCAAATAGGATTACATGAATTGAGAGATAAAAAGATTGTAATCGATACAAGTATTTATTTGTATCGATTCTTGGGAGAAAATGCGTTATTGGAAAACTTTTACCTAATGATATCTATATTTCGCGAATATAATATTATCCCATTGTTTGTGTTTGACGGAAAGCCCCCAAAAGAAAAGTATGAATTACTAAAAAAAAGGAAAAATGATAAAAAGAAGGCGGAAATGAAATATAATGAATTAGATTGTAAAATGAAGGATGGTATTGATACTATGAATAAACAAGAGGAGAAAGAGATTAAAGAAACAATGGAAATATTAAAGAAGGATTTTATTCGCGTCCATCATACGGATATAGAAAACGTAAAGTTACTTTTCCAAGCATATGGAGTATCCTATATTGAGGCTCCAGGTGAAGCCGATAAGTTATGCGCTAAAATGGTATGTAAAAATAAGGCACATGCGTGTTTAAGTGAAGATATGGATTTATTTGTATATGGATGTCCTCGTGTATTACGATATATGAGCTTACTCAAGAAGACAGTTGTCATGTATAATCTAAAAGACATGTTGAGTGAATTGGATTTAACGCAAGATGAATTTCGGAGTATTTGTATCGTGTCAGGAACCGATTATAACATTGGTTGTGATGATATTGGCAACAATTTGATTAAAACGTTAAAGTATTTTAAAAAATATAAAAAGAGTGGAACAGATGGATTTTATGAATGGTTGGAGAATAATACAAAATACATAGCAGATGTCATTGATCTATATACAGTCCATTCACTATTTACTTTGGAAGATATGGATGAATACAAACAATTTGAAAAACTCAAGATTGTAAATGGTCCAATCAATAAAAGTAATTTAATAACTGTTATGGAAAAGGAGGATTTTATATTTGCGAATTAAACAGAAGAAATTATGATATTTTTTATATCGCAAAGGATATAAAAAATTACTGATTTATGATATTGCCATTTTTATTATTTATTTTTTATTCTTTTTGAAATAGGTGATAATTTATGCGGTGGTAGCAGCGGCAGCGATCTTGTCAGAAGCCTTGGCAAAGTGAGGAGACATGTACTTCTGAAGATTGAAGTAGGTAAGCTCATCGTCCTTCTTCAACTTAAGAAGACCAGTAAGCTTCTTGTCGGCAATGATCTTACGACCATTGTCCTTGTCCTGAAGCTTGTGCTCACGGATGTAAGCGTTAATCTCACGAGTGACCTCAGTACGAGCCATCTCAGTACCCTCAGGCTTTCCTAGGAAACCAGCAAGCTCGTTGGAAATAAGAGTGGGCTTAACGAATCCAGAAGGGGCACGGTTTCCAGTCTTTCTCTTGCGCTTAGCATTAATCTTAGCAGCAGCCTTAAGCTCACGAGTGACTTGACGCTCAATGCCACGGAACTCAGTACGAAGAGATGACATGGAAGCGCTTACAGCTTGAAGCTTAGCCATGAAGTCAGAGAATTGTCCAAATACAGTGGAAACAGGCTCCTCAACAACAGGAGTTGCCTCAACGACAGGAGCTGTGGTCTCAATGACAGGAGCTGCCTCAACGACAGGAGCAACAGTCTTAGTTGTCTTAGATGCGGTCTTAGATGCGGTCTTGGGAGTAGTAGTTGTCTTAGTAGTTCTTACCATTATACACTAATAGGTCATATCTTTTTAAGCTATTTAACGCATTATATATTATAATATAATGTATTATGTCTGATGGTAACCAATCATAAACAATTTCCTAAATATTCTTTATTTAAAATTATTATTCGCCAAATAAAACGCAATTCGTTTTAATGAGAGACGGATTGAAAAAGCCAAGGTAATGCATTTCTCGCTTCTTCACTTACTAAAGTTAATGCGGCAAGTACATAATATGCTCCTAAAGAACGGTTATCCGTAGTGTGTCCAGATTTTACCAAATATTCGATTACTTTTACCGCCTGTTTTCGAACAAATTCGTCTGATTGTGTTTGAGCTAATTGTAAATTCATACCTGTAAATGGGTTACCATGTGGCGGAACAATACTTATCATTGTTTCTTGGGTCAGTTGTGCTCTATAATGCCATATATCATATACTTCTCTTATGAATAAAACCGTCATATGTCTTGATAAATTGGAAAACCATGAACTATCTGCATAATTGCCCAATTCATTGATATATTGAAATAGATCCAATATTTTCATTTCTAATTGTTTGGATGGATCTATCACTTCTTCTTCGACTGTTGTTACATGATCTATTCTATTTATCTTTGCTAATCGTAAGTATAGAGAGAAATTAGTCAATAAATAGGGGTCTATATTTCTTCGATTATAAGGATTTAATGGAGTTTTTTTTGTATGAATATCATATTTTGATTTTTTACATAATATTTCGAAAAGTGATGCTATATCACATCCATAAATAGTACCATCGCTATCAGCAAAGCTAAAAAACTGATTATAAGGTATTTCATTCAGCGGTTCTAATGTAGCAAAATCTGTATCATTAACACATAATTTTCTATTTTTTAGTTTAAACGCCGGTCCAGCCAATAAAATATATTTTCGCACGAAATTGCCTCTGATTATCTTTTGTATTTTAAGCGCATATAATGAATATTTTAAGTGATTATATATCTTGTCTATTAATTCATTCTTATTTCCACTCTTTTTAAGTTTATAAAATCCACACGTTTCTTTTAATTGAGCCACACTGTAGTTCATTATTTTTATTTGTTCATATTCATTCATATTCAATATACGAAATTCACCATTCGTGACCTTTTGTTTTTTTTTCGTAATTGACTTTTCAAAAACTTTTTCGTTTGCTTGCTGCTTAGGAGAGATTATAGTTGTCATTATTACTATATGATTAGATATATTTATATAGTTATTTATCTTGTTTCTCTCTTGTCAGATCATGAAGGGTTGGTATTCTATATTATAAATAAGAGTGTGATTTGTATATTGAAGATGGTTCCTATAACAGATATAAAATAAATAAGTAGAGAGAATTAATACAGATTTAATACAGCCTATATTCGGTTAATGTAGGTGTTATTTATTGCCTGATTTTTCAGTATTTATAAAAAAAATTGATTTAAAGATAGTTTCACTATATATATTATATACACAGATGACAATGAGCTCTAAGACAATTCTTTCCGGTGCCGATTTTAGCCCTTCCAGTGATGTTAAGTACTCCAAGCCCAAGGTTGATGCCAGGGGTAGTAAGAGTATTGGTATCGTAAATACTGCTTCCAATGGAGCTACTTATATTTCCACCCCTCTCATGATTACGTGGGGTGTGAGTGATTATGAGGGTAATGAGCGATATGAAATGTCGCTTCAGTTCCCAAGTGAAGACTATGCTAAGGATGACACTACTAACTTTCTGAATAATATGATTGAACTTGAGACAAGAATCAAGGCTGATGCTATTACTAATGCTAAGGAGTGGTTTGGTAAGGCCAAGATGAGTGAAGATGCGATTGATGCTCTATGGACACCTATGTTGAAGTATCCCAAGGATAAGAATACTGGTGAATATGATACTAGTCGTGCCCCCACTCTAAAGGTAAAGCTACCCTTTTGGGATGGCGAGTGGAAGACTGAGCTATACGATGTAAATCAGACGGCAGTCTTCCCTGATCCTAATGGTGGCTCAGTTTCACCTAAGGATTTGATTTCCAAGGGGTCTCATATCGCAGCAGTTATTCAATGCGGCGGTTTATGGTTTGCTAATGGTAAGTTTGGTGTTACTTGGAGACTTTTCCAAGGAGTTCTTAAGCCTAAGGCAACCATGAGGGGTGTTTGTCAGATTCAGCTATCAGGTGAAGACATGGACCGTATGGTTAATCAAACCTTGTCGAATGATGATGAGGATGAGGATGATGGACCAGCTACAAATGATGTAGAGGATACTGATGATGAAGCAGAGACAATCAAGGAGGAAGTTGCTCAAGTCGTCAGGGAAGCTGAACCGGTAGCGAAGAAGAAGGTAGTCAAGAAGGTTATCAAGAAGAAGGAGTAGATATACAATAACAATCATACAAAAAGAAACAAATACAAAAAGAAACAAATACAAAAAGAAACAAATACAAAAAGAAACAAACCCTAAATTATAATGTTATTAAACAAACATTTTTTTAATTACGTTAACGTAGAATACTTATTTGTATTCATTTTTTATTTCGTTCGTTAGGTACGTATTTTTACTAATGGAACGTATAATTTTCCCAGTTTCTTTTTCGTCGTTTTCTATATCGGTCATAGATTGACATACTAAAGTTGTGAATTTCATTTGTATTGTTTCATCTTTGTCCCATCCTTCATTGATATCCTTCCATTTATTGATCATACTCCTTTGTTTTCTTGCTATTTTCTGTATTCCCATCAATACTTTTAACAATTCGTCGTCTTTTTCCCAAATATCTTCCTCCTTCACGTAGAGAGTTTTTCTAGTGGCATCAGTACAATGAATCGGTCTCTCTAATACATCTAATTGACTTAATCCATTAGTGATCATATTGGTTATTGCTTTTGTTAATCCATTCTCGATTGTATTGTCGTATAGTTCAGGTGTAATAGGCAATGTATCAATAAAATCAGTCAAATTCATTGCGTTTTTACAATGTTCGTTCAGAAACATTTGTATATTGAAATGATTCGTATTATTACTATTTGTATTGTTATAACTATGCTCTGCATTCCCTTTTATATGTGGAATCATTTCTACAAATGTCTTTTGAATTTCCTTGTTTTCTTTCAAAAGCATTAGAACTATTTCCTTGAATTCACCTTGATTGGTCAAATGTGGAATTTCAACAATTTCTTGCGTAATTTCACCTACATTACTGATTTTAGAACATATTTTGCGATGCCTAGATAATCCAGACGCATATTTGTACAACTGACCACATGCTAGACAATTGTAGGGTTGTTTGTGAGAAATATCGTCTGCTATTGCCTTGGTGACTTTCTCGCCATTCGCGCTTACTGAGTTATAGTAAGCGGATGTATCTACTGTACTATTTGTTATCATAGTATGGTAATCGGCGACTTTCTCGCCAAAGTTACCATTTGTTACCATTTTGTTACCATTTTTGTGCTTTCTAGTGCGCAAGTGTTTGTTGAAGTCGCTTTCTTTCCTACAAGTATATAGGCATGATTTACATGAGAATTTATCGGCGACTTTCTCGCCGATAAAGTTACCATTAGTTACCATTAAGTTACCATTAGACATTATTTCTAAACCATTTGACTAATTATTTCAAAAAAGTTACAGTAACAAATGAAAACAATCCAAAATGGAAATGAGAGCATTATGCTCTAAAACACATTTTCACGTTTTTTTCAATTCACAAACCAAAAAATAAAAAAACACACATAAATACCTTGTGTAATTTTTAAAATCTCAAAAGAGA
>TARA_B110000037_G_scaffold32782_1_pt1 | contig 23599 bp, 23 predicted proteins | sample TARA_B110000037 | Tara Oceans TARA_B110000037 (sample SAMEA4397196) | marine metagenome | biome: Polar Biome; feature: [MIX] marine epipelagic wind mixed layer (ENVO:01000061); material: water (ENVO:00002006), including particulate matter (ENVO:01000060) such as... | depth 10-100 m
GCATCCATAGGGTCACCAACTTTCAATTTTTTAGCTCCTGAAGCAATTTCTTTGGCTAATTTCTTGCAAATAGATTCATGTGCAAAAACACGTTGCACCGATACACAAACTTGTCCTGCATGATAGAATGCCCCTTTTAATAAGGAAGGAACCATCTCTTCGAAATTAGCATCTGGCTCAACGATTACTGGCGCTGCTCCTCCATGTTCTAAAGCACACCTTGTTCCAGGCGATAATTTTGACCGCAAGTACCAACCTACTTTTGATGATCCGATAAAGGAGAAGTAATTAATTCGCTTATCGGTTATTAATCGTTCAGCAACATCATTTTCGCAAATCACCATTTGACACCAACCTTCAGGTAAACCTGCTTCTTTTAAAATTCCAACTAAAGCCTCGCAAGACATTGGTGTTGTTGGCGCAGGTTTAACAATTACAGGACATCCAGCTGCAACAGCCGTAATAACTTGGTGAACAATTAGATTTAAGGGATGATTAAAAGCGCTTACAGAAGCTACTATTCCAATTGGTTCTCTTTGAGTAAATGCAAGGCGGCCTTCGCTCGCTGGAGTTAATCCCATTGGAATTTCACCACCTTTTAATTCCCCAATATTTTCTGCTGCTATTTCAACACCGTTTATAGCTCTTAAAACTTCGACCTCGCTATCAGAAAATGGTTTTCCTCCTTCGTTGGCTGCTAATTTGGTAAGCTCATCAATTCGAGATTCCATAATCTTTGCACATCGTTGCAGAATAGCCTTTCGTTCATGTGGTTTAAGCCATTTAGATCGATCCTCAAATAAATCATTAGCAGTTGCTACTATTCCTTCAATAGCATCCATTGGAATAAGAGGATACTCTCCTATTTGTTCCGCGGTGTAAGGTGAGTAAACTTTTAACATGAATAGTTTTAGATTAAATGATTTCAGCCGATTCTTTCAGCAAAACATTTAGAATTGAATGATTAAGAGAATAGTCTACCGCGAGGTCTATTAAATGAACACCGTCAGTTTCTAAGCAGGTTTTTAAAGTAGCGTTAAACTCATCATCGCTTGTCGGACGATGACCAATTGCTCCATAGCTGTTAGCATAAGTAACAAAATCTGGGTTTGCATAATCCAAACCAAAGCTAGGGAAGCCCATTCCTTCTTGTTTCCATTTTATCATTCCGTAAGAACTATCGTTAAGAATGATGACGACCATGTTTAGTTTAAGACGAACCGCTGTCTCCAGTTCTTGAGAATTCATCATAAATCCACCATCCCCACAAACAGAAATCACTTTCTTTTCTGGATAAATCATTTTTGCAGCCATTGCTGAAGGTAAACCTGCTCCCATTGTCGCTAAAGCATTATCCAACAATAACGTGTTAGGCTGATAGCATTCGTAATTCCTTGCAAACCATATTTTATAAACGCCATTGTCCAAGGTTACAATTCCATCTTCTGGCAATGCTTGTCTTACAACATTCACCAAACGCTGTGGCAAGGTTGGGAATCGTTTGTCCTCAAAATATTTATGTAAATGACTATCTACTTCTGATTTTACCTTTTTGAAATAGGAGAAATCCCAATGTTCAGCAGGATCAACCATATCGGCTAAACTGTGCACAGAATGCGCAATGTCTCCTACTACATTTAATTGCGGGAAATAAACGTCATCAACCTCAGCAGGGAAAAAGTTTACATGAATAACCTTTTGAGCACCCTCTTCCATAAAGAAAGGTGGTTTCTCGATTACATCGTGTCCTACATTTATTATAAGATCGGCATGTCGAATTGCATTGTGTAAAAAATCGTTTGCTGAAAGTGCAGCTGTTCCTAAAAACAAAGGATGTCTTTCATCAATTACTCCTTTGCCCATTTGGGTATTAAAAAACGGGATTCCAGTTCTTTCAATAAATTCCTTTAATGCGTAGCTCGTTCTTTTTCGGTTGGCTCCAGCACCAATCAAAATCAATGGATTTTTAGCTTCTTCTATCATTCTAGAAGCAGAAACAATGCTTTTGTTATTCGCATCTGGTCTGCGGTGTCCAACAACTTCAAATAATCTAAAATCTGATTCTTCAGCAGCAACATCCTCTGGTAATTCTAAATGTACTGCACCAGGTCGCTCTTCAGTTGATAACCTAAAGGCTTCTCTTACTAAAGACGGAATATTGTTCCCGTTTACTATTTGTTTGGTGAATTTTGTGATCGATTGCATCATATCAACCACATCGATAATTTGAAAACGGCCTTGTTTACTTTTCTTAATGGGTTTTTGGCCAGTAATCATAAGCATTGGCATGGCACCTAACTGCGCATATGCTGCTGGTGTGACTAGATTTGTTGCACCGGGGCCAAGGGTTGACATACAAACTCCTGGTTTGCCAGTTAGTCGGCCATAAGTTGCTGCCATAAAACCAGCACCTTGTTCGTGCCTGGTTAAAATTAATTGGATATTAGAGTCTCTAAGTGAATTTAGAATGTCTAAGTTTTCCTCACCTGGAATTCCGAATATATATTCTACGCCTTCGTTTTCAAGTGCCTTTACAAATAAATCTGATGCTTTCATAGATTGTCTTTAATTTCAAGTACCTAGAATATTTTAGGTATCGGTGTAAAATTAAAGAAAATCAGCGATTTAGAAAAGTCTGCAAAAGTTAATTCGTAAAAAGTTGAGCTATTCGTTAAGAATCTCCAACAAGTAGCTAATTTAATCCGAATGCTCTTCTGACCCTAGGGATGGTTTCGCACATCAAACACTTTTTAAAAGCTGTGACTTTCATTGAAGCTATAATAAAACAGCAAATTCAAGAAGCTGAAAAGCATACTATTCCAACAAATTGGAAAAATTGGTTAATATTAAAAGTACTAGAATTACAATATTAGGTTAATTTCCTTTTATTTTGACTTAACTATTTCTTTGTATTTCATTTGTCACTCACTTATAGGAAATCAAATTTCAAAAACAATCACTATGAATTCTAGATTAATAATTATTTTTATAATGTCCATTTTTTTTAATTTTATCAAATTCGATATTAAAGCCCAATCAATTGGTGATTTCTATCAAGGTGGGGTTGTTTTCTATACAGATTCATCTGGAGGAGGACTTATTGTTGATGTTGCTGATCTTTCAAATCCTAGCCCAATGGGTAACACTTTTCTGGACAGTCTATTATCTAGGTGGGGCAATTATTCCGAACTTGTTGCAGGGACCTCTGCAGACTCTATAGGTGCTGGTCAATTGAATACTCAAAATTTTATAATTCATTATCCAACTGGAAATTATGCTGCTCATCAATGTGTTAATTCAATTAGAGGTGGATATACTGATTGGTTTTTACCTTCTAAAAACGAGCTCCTAGAAATATTTATTTACAAATCATTAATTGATTCTGTATCTGTATTGAATGGGGGGCATTTATTTGATGATTTCGCAACACTATATCCATATTGGAGCTCATCGCAAACACCTAGTGTAAATGACCTAAGGAATGCGTATGCTGTATACTCATCAGGTTTCTCCTTATTAAGAGGTAAAGTATTGGAATATAAAGTTCGAGCAGTACGGGCTTTTTCAACGAGTGTAGATATTGAAAATAATACCTCCATTAGTAGTAAAAAGGTCATTAAAATAGTTGATTTAACAGGTAATAGAGTGTCTGTAACTACGAACTCAATTCTCATATTCATTTACAATGATGGGTCAGTTGAGAAAAAATTCATAGTAGAATAATTAAAATATAGATAATTCAGTTTCACTAATAGGTTTTCTGAATATAAATTTATTGTCAAATTCATCTATAATTAATTGGTCTCCTTTCTGAAAACTTCCAGCTAAAAGTTCTTTAGATAATTCATTTAGCACCCGTTTTTGTATCAGTCTTTTAACTGGTCGAGCACCAAATTGTGGATCAAAACCAAGTTCAACAAGTTTCTTAATTACCTCTTCAGTAGGCTCAACATAAAGCTCCCTCTTTTCAAGGTGTTTTTGCAAAGCTTTAAACTGAATTCTCACTATAGATTCAATATCTGAGCTGTTCAATGGTTTAAACATGATTAACTCATCAATTCTGTTTAAAAATTCAGGATTCAATTGTTTTTTAAGCAAACCAAATACTTCCATCTCTGTTTTTTCTATTATGCTATCTTCCATCCCAGGTAGCATTTTTTCAAAATTCTCTCTTATTATTTCTGACCCCATGTTTGATGTCATTATAATGATCGAATTTTTAAAATTAGCTACCCTACCTTTATTATCGGTTAACCTTCCATCATCAAGAACTTGCAATAAAATATTGAAAACATCAGGGTGTGCTTTTTCTATTTCATCTAGTAAAATAACACTATAAGGTTTTCTTCTAATTGCTTCGGTTAATTGCCCACCTTCATCATAACCAACATATCCAGGAGGAGCTCCTACCAACCTTGAAACCGAATGTTTTTCTTGATACTCACTCATATCAATTCTGGTAAGATTGTTTTCGTCGTTAAATAAAAATTCAGCTAAAGCTTTTGCCAATTCAGTTTTACCAACACCTGTAGTACCTAAAAAAATGAACGACCCTATTGGCTTTGATTCATCCTGTAACCCTGCTCTACTTCTTCTTACTGCATCGCTAATTGCTCCGATTGCCTCTTCTTGACCAACAACCCTTCTATGAATTTCAGCCTCTAAATTCAACAACTTTTCTCTTTCAGATTGAATCATTTTTTTAATTGGAATTCCTGACCATCGTGCGACCACTTCAGCAATATCATCGCTATCAACCTCTTCCTTAATCAGCTGAATACCAGATTCTTGTAATTTAGTGAGTTTTTCTTTAAAGTCAGCTAGTACTAATTCAGATTCGCCAATTTTACTGTATCTAATCTCTGCCACTCTTGCTAAATCCCCCTCTCGCTCAGCTTGTTCAGCTTCAAACTTTAACTGCTCTATCTTCTCTTTTTCATTCTGAATTCCCTCAACAATGTTTTTCTCACCCTGCCATTTTGCTTTCAGACTGTCTCTGCCTTCTGATAAATTTGCAATTTCCTTGTTTAATTCAACCAGCTTTACTTTATTTTTTTCTCTTTTAATCGCTTCTCTCTCAATTTCTAGTTGTCTTATTTTTCTTTCTACTTCGTCAAGTTCTTCAGGCATTGAGTTTATCTCAATTCTCAATTTAGAAGCCGCTTCGTCAATTAAATCAATAGCTTTATCTGGTAAAAAACGGTCTGTGATGTAACGTTGACTAAGTTCAACAGCCGAAATAATGGCCTCATCCTTAATTCTTACTTTATGATGACTCTCGTATCTTTCTTTTAGTCCTCGTAATATCGAAATAGCATCTAATTTGTTGGGTTCATCGATTAATACCGTTTGAAATCGCCTTTCTAAAGCTTTGTCTTTCTCAAAATATTTTTGATACTCTTTCAATGTTGTTGCACCAATTGCTCTAAGTTCACCTCTTGCCAAAGCAGGTTTTAAAATATTGGCTGCATCCATTGCTCCTTCTCCTCCACCAGCGCCAACTAAAGTGTGTATTTCGTCAATAAACAATATGATTTCACCTTCAGCATCAGTAACTTCTTTTACAACGCTTTTTAAACGTTCTTCAAATTCACCTTTATACTTTGCCCCAGCTACCAAAGCTCCCATATCAAGAGAGTAAAGTTTTTTCTCTTTCAAGTTTTCGGGTATATCTCCATTAACTATTCGCTGAGCAAGGCCTTCAGCAATTGCTGTTTTACCTACTCCAGGTTCGCCAATTAATATTGGATTGTTTTTGGTTCTTCTTGACAAGATTTGTAAAACACGTCTAATTTCTTCATCTCTGCCTATAACAGGGTCTAGTTTCCCTTTTTTAGATTGCTCAATGAGGTTAATACCATATCTTTCTAGTGAATGATAGTTCTGCTCAGCATTTTTACTTTTTACATTTTCTCCATTTCGCAGTTCAAGAATAACCTGCCTTACGGTTTTCATCGTTAAACCATTGTCTTTCAAAACCTGAGCGATATCATCGTTAATTGACAATAAACCCAATATCAAGTGCTCAATTGAAATAAAGTCGTCTTTTAGCTCTTTGCCAATATTTTCGGCCTTAGCAAATACTTTACCTGTATTTTGACTTAAATAAATATCACCTCCAGTAACTTTAGCATAACTTTCTACTATTCTTTTTACAATCTGTTTAATGACCTCTTGATTTGCATTGTGTTTTTTCAGCAAATAGGGTAATACGGTATCATCAACATTAAATATAGCTAAAAGCAAATGGCCTGTTTCAACAGCTTGCTGGTCATTACCTAAAGCCATTGATTGAGCACCATTAATTGCTTCTTGTGATTTTATTGTTAGTTTTTCTAAATTCATATTTAAAAATTTAAAATCAAGTCATCAAATTGGCAACCAACCTTTACTAACAGCACAGTGTAAGTAAATTTGACCGAGATAATTTCCCCAAAGTGCCTTTTTGTCTTATTTTCGTTTTAATTCTAAAAATTAGTAATGAGAATTAGCACTTTAAAAATATTTACGCTTTTAGCCGTAGTAACGTTATTTTTCTCTTCTTGCAAAATGAGTCAAATTGGAATGCAAAATACAGATACGCAATTGCAATTAAGACCTTTTGATTTAGAAATTACAGATAGTAAAACTGGTACGGCAAAGGTTACTAGAATACTAGGAATTGATTTTAAACGCCTTTTTAAAATTGAAGGAGCAAACTTTTCAGAGAATGGCATAGCAACAATGTTTGAGATTCCAGTTTTGGGGGCTGAAGTGGTAACTGCAGATCAAAAATATGCCTTACGTGCTTTAATTGAAGATAATAACGGAATGCAGTACGACATGGTAATGTATCCTAAATTTAAACAATCAACAACACATTACATTGTATACTCAGTTACTGAAACAACGGTAATAGCCAAATTAGCAAAACTTAAGAAGTAATTTATGAAACAGCTCCTTTTGCTGGTTTTCACTTTTTTGGTATCTAATGTTCTTTTTGCCCAAGAGTATATTCCATCTTATAATAATTACTATTCAACTGAAATTGAAAGTTTAAATAGCAATTACAATAAAGGTGTGGTTAAGAGAGATGTGTCCTTACTTCAATTAGAATGGTTGGTTATGGTTAGGTCAGAGAAAAAAGAGCTGTCTAAATATGACGATGAATCTAAAGCCAATAAACTTGCAATTTTATCTGAATTAGAAAAGAAAATATTAGCGGGAATCAATGGAGAAGACTACCCCGCTAAAGCAAAACAAGATAATCCCATTTTAACTGAAACCAAAGAGGAAAAATCACCTGAGTCTTTAGCTACTGATATTGAGGAGGAAAAAGGGACCTCTGAAACTCTATCTGATGAAGAATTAGCAACTAAGTTAAAGATGATTTATAACAGTGAAATTGAAGGTGTCTATTTTAGAATTCAAGTTGCCGCGACTTACCGAAAAAAAACAGGTAGAGAGGTTCAAAACCTTTTAAATCTAAAAGAAGAAGTTATTGAAGAAGAAAATTCTGGCTTGTTCAAATATTTGATTTGTAAATTTTCTAAATACAATACGGCTAAAATGAAAGTTAGCGAGTTAAAAGAAAATTCAAAATTGAATGCTTTTGTTGTTGGTTATAAAAACGACAAGAGAGTACCTTTCAATGAAATATTCATCATTGAATAAAAGCAAGGCTATCTACTTTAGCTGGCATAATGGCTCCTTCCAATAAATCTTCAGAAAGTGAAATCAGAAAAATAATCCATATTGATATGGATGCATTTTTTGCTTCTGTTGAGCAAAGAAATAATATTGAATTAAAGGGAAAACCTGTAGCTGTTGGAGGCTCCGGATACCGAGGAGTTGTTGCTGCTGCAAGCTACGAAGCCCGTAAATATGGTGTTAAATCAGCCATGCCTTCATCGACTGCAGCGAAACTATGCCCAGGCTTAATTTTCGTGAAACCCAATTTCTCCGAATATAAAAAAGTAAGTACTCAAATACGATCCATTTTTAACGAGTATACCGATTTAGTAGAACCCTTATCTTTAGATGAAGCTTATCTAGATGTTACAACCAACAAAAAGCAAAACCCTTCCGCAACTCTAATTGCCGACGAAATAAGGTCTAATATTAGGACCCAATGTGAATTAACCGCCTCAGCAGGTATTTCATACAATAAATTTTTAGCAAAAGTTGCTTCTGATGTAAATAAGCCTAATGGCAGTTTTACCATTTTACCCAATCATGCAACTGAATTTATAAAGAGTTTACCCATTCAGAGGTTTTATGGTATTGGAAAAGTTACTACTGAAAGGCTGAATAAAATGTCGATTTATAATGGTGCTGATTTACTTAAGTTAAGTAAACAAAGACTTATTTCTAGTTTCGGAAAAGCGGGCAATTTTTACTATAACATTATACGAGGTATTGATAACAGAGCAGTTAACCCTGAACGTGAATTAAAATCACAGGGAGTAGAAAACACATTTTCTAAAGACCTTGAAGAGTATGAGGAAATTATAGAAGAACTTAAAAATCTAAGTTTCAATTTAGAAAAAAGGTTAAAAAGCAAAAACGCCATAGGCTATACCATCACTGTAAAGTTAAAATACGTTGATTTTGAGCAAATTACCAGATCTCAAACTTCGAAGACACCAATAATAGAATACAACATGATTCTTACCTTATCTGATTTACTAATCAGGCAGGTTATGCCACTAAAAAAGCCCATTCGTTTGTTGGGTATTCAGATAAGTAACCTCCTCACAAAAGAGCAATTAGGTAAGTATGGGTTTCAATTAATGTTGCCAATGCAAGATTGATACCACATATAAGTTTTTAACAAATACCCCATTTAATAGCAAATAAACCCACAAAACGAATTAACTAAATGGCTTAATTCAAACCTCTTTTACTTGATATTTCTATTTTGGTCTTTCCAATGTAAATATCTAAATTGATATGAATGCACTTTTTCAAACAAAAAGGTTATTTGTAAGAGCTCTAAGAATTACAGATTTAGAGAATTTCAAAAAATTACTTGATCATCCTAAAGTTAAAAAATTCACCAACGGGAATGGAATAAAACTAGAAGAAGGAGAAACGGATTTCTCAAAGCTGTTGACACTCTCAAGAGCGAAAAACAAAGAGTTTAAAGTTTGGGCAATTATTCATCATGACACTAAAGAATTTATTGGCACTTGTGCTGTAATAAAGAATACTTGTAATGAACATGAAATAGGTTATCGATTGTTTGAAGATTATTGGCATCAAGGTTTTGGCCACGAAATAACCAAAGCTCTTATCGATTTTTGCAGAATGGAACTAGAGTTAAATAACATAACGGCGTATGTTGATTCAAAAAACCTAGCATCAATAAGAATTTTGGGGAAAAGTCAATTAAGTTTCACCAAAGAAATTTATAACAACACTTCAAATACCATTGATTATGTGTACTCTTTATAACCAAGCATCCTATTAAATATGCATTATAATTTTGGGTTCATTTAAAATAAGAAATAAAATATTTAACACCAAAAATTTAACATTCATCTTTTTAGCATGACCTACTCAAAATTCATCCTTTTTGTATTCTTACTTTTAACTTTCGTTTCTTGTAAAAAAGATAATCCTGTAAAACCAATCGGAAGTTCAAATACTAAAACAATATACAATCACGCTTATCAAGAAAATTATGAGAATGATAAATTGGATGACATTATTGAAAACGCTTTTGACGCCTATGTTTTAATTGACCCTTACGAAAACAATGCGCACAATCAAATAGTTGCCATTAAAGCTAACGGGAATGAAGTTGGTGGTTATATAAGTATTGGCACAGGAGAAAATTGGAGGAATGATTGGACACAGCTACAACCTTATTGTGTTAGCAAACAATGGGGTGCCTGGGAAGGAGAATATTTTATTGATATCACTAACACAGGAGCTATTGACATCATGAAGCTCAGAATTGATCAGCTCGCCATTTGGGGTTGTGACTGGGTAGAATTTGATAATATGGATTGGGCATTTGATGACAATACCCGCAAAAATTACAACTTCCAAGTGACTAATGAAGAAGCGATTACTTATTACAATGAACTTTGTGATTATGTACATTCAAAAGGAATGAAATGTATGGCAAAAAACACAGTACAAAGTGCTCCTGAATTTGATGGTGCTTTATATGAATCATTTAAGAATAACAAAGACTGGTGGGATCATGCCGGCGCACAAAGTTTTTTAGATGAAGGAAAACTAGTAATTATAAATCACTACAATGAATCTCAACCAAATAAAGTATACCAAGAATATATTGACCTCTACAACAATGATATTTCATACATCTGTGAAAGTTCAAAAGAGAAAAAATATATTCATTACAATGAATAGTTTCTAATTAGTCTGAATAAAAAAATGAGGACCAACAGCAATTGTATCATCAAAAACAATTGTATTTTACAAAGTTCTAACTAATTAAAATTCAGCTATTACTCCAATACTTGGAATCCTGTTTCCTGTATCGCTGTTTATTTCTTGCAGAAGGTATCTTTCTGGATCATTCGGGTCTGTCAAAGAATTCAAATTCTTATCGCGTTCAAGCGTCAAATAAGGTAAAAGTTGAATAGCTGAACCATAAAAATTTTGAATATCTAAAAACAGATTCATATTCCATTTTTTAAAGAAAAAGTATTTATCAACTCTTAAATCCATTGAATGAAATGAAGGTAATCTTTCTGAATTCAACTCATCGTAATTAAAAATACCCCTATTCACCACATCCCAATTTACTTTGGCCGATGAGGTAATTAAATCATAAGGCGTATAAGGTGTGCCGTTTGCATAACGCCACCTTATACCAAGTTGCCAATTATTATCCCATCTTTTGCCTGCACTAATATTAAATATATTTCTTGAATCCCATGACGAGAACTGATAATTATTGAATTTGTCTTTAAACTCGCTTACGCTATAAGTATAAGAAGCCATCCACCAATAATTCCTTTTTAGTTTTTGCTGAATAAACAATTCCATTCCATAAGCTCTTCCTTCACTAGTCGAATTGGTTTCTTGGTTTCCAATTACTACGTAATCGGCTACAGCATTTGCGAATGAAATTGAATCGCCTAACAAATTAGGATACTGGCTATATTGTTTACTGAAAAATTCAACGCTAAATCGGTAACTTTCGTTGTTCTTATATTCAACGCCAATATTGTAATGTGCAGCTTTGATGTACTTTAAGCTGTTTGCCTGATTATAGGCTAAAACAACATTTGGAGGTAATTGGTAATAAAGACCTGAACTTGCGTTTAAACTAACTTTATCGGTAAAATTAAAGGTTAAAGAGCCTCTTGGCGATATTTGATCAAATGGGTTGCTCGTACTTTCATTAAGGCTTGAAGCATCAGCCCTAAAGCCAAAAGAAATAGATAGCTTTTCATTAAATAAGGTATTGTTATAAGAGCCAAAAAAGCCATAATTCAAATAACTAATTGAGTTCGAAATAGTCAATGTATCTAGCCCCCTTTTGTTTGCATTAAGAGCATAATTGTTAACAGATAAATGATTTTGATCAACACTTACACCATATTTATACAACACATCATGGTTGTAAATGTGGTGTTCAAATCTCACCTTGTTTTCTCCTTCGGTTGCATCGTACCTTAAAAGTCTATCTGCTTCGTTACCCGAGTTATTTTTGAATTTATCAGCGATACTGCTAAATTGAGAAGTACTTACAATTAATGAATAAAAAGAATTGTCGAGGTAATGCTTGTAATTGGCACCTAGAGTATAAACTGTTTGATCACCTTCTGGAATGTACCCAACATTATATAAAAGCCCGTCAGATGCTTTACCGTCAACGTTCAAACGGTATTTATCAAAACCACCTATACCAATAAATGTTAATTCATTTTTATTATCTAAATAAATCTTTGTTCTAAATTGAAAATCTGAGTATGCAGGTAAAATAGGCACATTGAATAATTTAAGGTAATACTCAGAAAAAGATTTTCGATACGATAGAATATAATTCGCCTTTTTGCCAAGAGGTCCTTCAAGCAAAAGTCCATAATCTGTGTAACCTAAAATAAACTTACCTCCTATTTTATCTTTTCTTCCGTCTCTTAATTTCATATCAAGTACAGCACTAACTGCACCGCCATTCTCAACGGGGAAGGCACTTGAATACAAATGCGCATTTTCAATAAAATCAAAATTCACCAACCCATTTGGTCCACCTGTTGAACCCATTACAGTAAAATGATTGATTGTAGGAATTTCAATACCATCTAACAAAAACGAATTTTCATGAGAAGCACCTCCTCTAATAGCAATTGCATATCCGAAAGATGGCTTTGGTAACACGCCTGGCAAAGACTGCATAACTTTAGAAATATCAAGAACACCACCTGGTGTAATTTGAGCCTCAATAGCACTTATAGTACGCAACGAAAGAGGTGTTTCTACAGTCTTTTTAAAAGCACCTGCTTTAATGGTAAGCACATTAAGTTCGCTGACATTTTCCTCTAAAAAAACTTCCATTTGCTTTGGATTAATAGCAGAGGTTTGAATTTCATGAAATACTTGAGTTTTAAACCCAGTAAACGAAACCAAAATGTTGTACAACCCAGGTTTTAAATCACTAATTTCAAAATGGCCGTCTAAATCTGACGTTGCTCCAACTTGCATACCTTGCACAACAATTGTTGCACCAGGCAATGGTTCCTTGTTTTTATTGTTGTAAACATTACCCTTTAATATTACTTGCGAAAAAACACTTGTTGTAATTAAGATTAAAGCGGAAACTATTGTAAAAAGCCTAAGATGATTCATGCAGTAATTTGAGCGTACAAAATTACTGCTATAAATAATAGTTTAAATGGTTTTATAGTCTTTGTTTTAGATACTAAATCACCTTAGAATAGGCTCTTTCAGCATTCACATTACTCTAATTTGGATTAGATGGGTTGGCAAAAGCCTGTTCAGCCCCGTAAACAAGCAAATCATCCTGAATATCCAGTTCATTGAAATCGTTTTTAAATTGATCTAATGCCACTTTATTTATCCATTTGTCGTTTGATGCAAAAACGCCTAGAACATCCGTTTTTAAGGTTGTAAGTCTTTCTAAATCTTTTTCGGGTACTCCTCCATGATGCATCCAAGTGATGTAACTACTTTGAAAATGGTTAATATTTATTTCAATGGTTTTTAAGTTTAGTTGAAAATGCCTTTTTAAACTTCTCATATTTCGGCTTAACCACAAATTGACAATAGGATAGCTCAGCATTGTTTTGGAAATAATTTTGGTGGTATTCTTCAGCTACATAAAACGCATCAAATTTCGTTATTTCCGTAACGATTTGGTTTTTAAAAGCATCTGCCTGATCTAACTGACTCATATAGAACTCAGCTTGCCTTTTTTGTTCGTCGTTGTGGTAATAAATTACCGATCGGTACTGGGTCCCAAAATCATTGCCCTGCTGATTTAAAGTTGTAGGATCGTGGACTTGCCAGAATACTTCCAATAATTCTTTAAAGCTTATAACATTTGGGGCATAACTGATTTGCGTAACTTCAGCATGACCAGTTGTTCCATTACACACGGCTTTGTATGATGGGTTTTCTACATATCCTCCTGAATAACCTGAAATTACAGAATCGACTCCATTTAAAGATTGATATATTGCTTCAACACACCAAAAGCAACCTGCGCCAAAAGTTGCCGTCTCATACTTACTATTATCCATTATTAATGAGTTTTTTTGTGTCCAACCATAAAAGTTTAAAATTACTAAACCGAATATTAATACTAAATGCTTTTTCATAATTAATAAACCAAGATTAACGTAATTTGTTCAATCGAAAATAATTAAAATTAAGGCCTACCTATATCTAATTTCATTGTTTGTCAAAAGCCTTACAACACCATCTAAATTTATGAGAACTTCAATCATTGTAATTATCTCCATCCTTCTTTTAAACAGCTGCACAAACCAATTTGAACCTAAAGCAAATATTGTTGAAGCTAAAACTTCAACGATTTCATTGAATTCTGACAATTCAGAACCAACCGATATAAAATCTAATGACATATTAGAAGGAGTTGTTTGTAAATACGACAATAAGACAAAATATAGCCTTTACATACCAACTTCTGATACATTGAAAGGTTGTATTGTATTCTTGGATCCTCAGGGTGAAGCAGCATTACCATTAAGATTTTATTCTCCAATAGCAGATGAACTGGGATTTGCATTAATTGGGTGTGAGTTTTTCAGCAATCAGTCTACTTATGATGAATCACAAGCCGGGTTTAATGCCATTTTAAATGAAGCTATAACTGAATTAAACCTTTCTAAAAATCAAATTATATTGGGCGGATTTTCAGGTGGAGGAAAGGTTGCTGCATGGTTGGCTTTCGATTATGCTATAACACAAATATTCAGTATTGGATCAGGATTACCAACAAATGGTAAAGAGCTTGTTCAAGATAGAAATTACTATATTTTTTGTGGTCATAAAGATTTTAACTTTAAAGATGTAAAACAATTAAAGAACGATTTGACTAGTAAAGATCATTTTGTTGGTTTATTTGAAGGAAAGCACGAATGGCCTTCAGTTCAGGATTTTAAAAACATTGCCTATTGGGGATACTTTAATTTAATGAAAGCAAACACCATTGCTAAAGACCAAGCTCTTATTGACAAGGTTTACAATGAGATGAATGTAAATTTAGCACAGATTGAAAACATGAAAGCTTATGTTAAATTATCGAATTACAATTATGGAATATCTCTTTTCGATGAGCTTGCTCCTATTGATATTTTCAAAACGTTGAAAACAGACTTCAAAGAATCAAGATCCTATGCAGTTTACACAAAGCAGTCGATTGTTGCAAATTATACCGAAGGAGTTTGGCAAAATAAATTCACTCAAGGTATAACTGATCAACAAGATTTACTATGGTGGTATGAGCAGCTTCGTTTGTTGGAAAATGAAATTTCTTCAGCTCCTAATTTAAACACTAAAGAAGCGCTTATCAGAGTGCAGAAATTTGTTTCGTTACTCTGTTTTATTCAAACAGAATTAGCCATTAACAAAAATGATCAATTTAAAACCAATCAATTTTTATCTGTCTTTGAAAAAGTTGATTCCGAAAATGCTGATGTACCGTATTTTAAAGCCATTTTAGAAATGCAGAATGGAAATAGCACCCAGGCAATGACTTATTTAAATGAAATGATGTTAAAGGGCTTCACCAATGAGAAAAAAATAAGAGAAAGTAAGTGGTTTACCGGCTTAAATAGCGACCCACAATTTAGAGAGCTTTTTAATTAGATAACTTTATTTAACATCGATTCTTCAATTGTTTCGGCTGATAATGGTTTTGCGAAAAATACATCTACATTAGGATTATTGTATGCTCTTTCTTTGAATCATGTTTTCGATTGCATTTTGGTGAACCGACTGCCCAAGCTGATTCATAACCCTTATTGATTTAATTCCTTGTGGTGCAGTACTAATACAAATTTGTTGCCATTCACCAATCATAAAATGGAAATATTCTTTTTTTTAACTGAACAAAAATGCAACTTTGTTTAAAATCTAACATGATGAAACACGACCCAGCAAATGGAATACAGGATACCCAATTTTTTGGCGAATATGGGGGAGTAAACCCTTCAATTACAGATTCTTCAACATTTACTTTCATGTCCGCAAGATCAATGGAAGAGCTATTTGAAATTGAAAGAGAAGGTTGTTATTTATATTCAAGACATACCAATCCGAGTAATGGATATTTAGGTAAAGCATTAGCTAACCTAGAAGGAACAGAAGCTGCTCATGTAGCAGGATCAGGAATGGGCTCCATCTCCTCAGTAATTATGCAATTATGTAATGCAGGTGATGAAATTGTCAGCGCTCGAACCATATATGGCGGCACTTATGCCTTATTTAAAAATTTCTTACCAAAATTCAATATCAAGGTAAGGTTTGTAGATATTACTGATTTAGAAGCCGTTAAAAAAGCCTGCTCTAATAAAACCAAAATGATTTATTGCGAAAGCATCAGTAATCCACTATTGGAAATATCTGACTTACCAAGCTTGGGTAACATCGCAAAAAGCAACAAAATTCCATTAGTAGTTGATAATACATTCTCGCCAATGGTAATTTCACCCGCAAAACTAGGCGCTGATGTAGTAATTCATTCGCTCACCAAATTCATTAATGGCTCGAGTGATACACTTGGAGGCGTAATTTGTGGATCTAAAGAGTTTTTAAGCCAGTTGATTGACGTTAACTCTGGAGCAAGCATGTTGCTGGGTCCCGTTATGGATGGCATGCGGGCTAGTTCTATTCTTAAGAACACTCACACGCTTCATCTGAGGATGAAACAACACAGTAAAAACGCATTTTATTTAGCCTATAAAATGGGAAAAGCTGGATTAAAAGTAAGTTATCCAGGCCTAAAAAGTCATAAGGACCATGAACTAATTAAATCCATGTTCAACGAAGAATACGGCTTTTCTGGCTTACTTACCATTGATGCAGTTAACCATGAAAGGGCAAATGCTTTAATGGAAAAAATGCAAGATGAAAACATCGGCTACCTTGCTGTAAGCTTAGGGTTTTACAAAACGCTTTTTAGTTCACCTGGTTCTTCAACATCGTCTGAAATATCAGATGAAGAGAAAGTCACAATGGGCTTATCAGATGGTTTGGTGCGAATGTCTATCGGTTTAGACAATGATATTGAACGTACTTGGGAAAAAATGAAGAAGTGCTTTTTAGCCGTAGGATTAATTTAAGCTTCAATTCTGATTTTATAACCTGAGTGTGAACGAAGGTTCATAACATGGCCATCATCAAAGATTAAGTATTGTCCCTTTACTCCTACTAACTTTTTTTGAATTATTGGAAACTTATCCAGTTTCATTGACTTAACCTTTTCAGGATATTTTAATACTGGATAGTTAATGTTTAGCACTTCATTGCCGGTTGCTACGAACTTTTTAAGCTTTTCAGGGATGTGTTCAGCAAGTTTATTCTTAAAGTCAACCAACGATATTGACTTATCGTAATCATTTTTAAGCATCGTGCGCCAATTGGTTTTATCGGCAACAAAACCCTTTAAAGCTACTTCTATTAATCCGGCCGCTTGCCTGTAAGGCGTATTCGCTATTACAATTGCTTGTACCGCACCTTGATCAATCCATCGGGTTGGAATTTGAGTATCGCGTGTAACACCAACTTTAACCCCGCTTGTGAGCGATAAATAAGTTACATGTGGCTGATTATGATGCTTCATTTCCCACTCTTTATCTCTTAAGGCTATTCCTAAGTGTATCTTACTTAATTCAGGTCTTATTATACTTTCTACTGCCAAAGGCGAGTTTCGATAAGCATCATAGCTCATTCCGTCCCCAAAAGTTTTTTTTATTGATTTACCAGTTATCACACAGTTTATCTGGTTCAAAAAACTGATTTTTATCTCATTACCAATCAATGTGTTAATATCAACATTCATGCTTGGCTCAAGAACATCATATAATGGTAAAGAATAGTGCACTTGCTTCTCCAGAGCACTTCTCATTTTTCTAATATTTCCTTCTGCTATCAAAACAATTTGCTTTTTAAATTTTCCGATAAATTAACCTCAAAGGTTTTCTGAACTTCTCCAATCATCCAAACCTCTTTGCTTGATTCATCAATTTCAATATTTAAGTTACCTCCTGGCATCACTACTTCAACCTTATTATCAACCAATCCTTTTCTATAGAGAACTGACACAGCGCCGCAACTACTGGATCCTGAAGCCAAGGTATATCCTGCTCCTCTTTCCCATATTTCTAATTGAACTTTATTACGTGATAAAACCTTTGCGAATTGTACATTGGTTCTATTTGGGAACATATTATGCATTTCCAATATAGGCCCATATTTTACGGCTAGTTCAGAACTAATATCATCTTTAATCACTACACAATGTGGGTTCCCCATGCTCACACAGTTCACCTTTAAAGTTTCACCTAAAACATCTACTTCTTCATTTATACATTCTGAATTTTTTGAATTTACCGGTATTTCACTCGATCTAAATTTAGCTTTCCCCATATTGACTTTTATGCTAGTGGCATCATGGTTCATGATTTCGGCCGAAATAGTTTGCCCTCCAACTACTATATCAAATTTTCGTTTTGTTGAATAAAATTCTGACAAGTACTTTGAAAAAATACGTAATCCATTTCCACTTTTCTCTGCCTCTGATCCATCCGGATTGTATATTTTCAAACTAAAAGGCTCTGATGAAAGAGGTCCTAACAAAATTCCGTCAGAACCAACTCCAAGATTCCTGTTGCACAATAGCTTAACATTATTAACTGAAAGTGATTGTTTAGATTCATATAAATCTAAAACTAGGTAATCATTACCTAAAGCCTGGTATTTTATTAGTTTCATTATGGATGTAAAATTCCTTTAACGTTCATGATAGGAATAGTTGAGTAGTTTTTTTCTTGTATGGTTTCCGGCAAGAAAATATAACGCTTATCATACATTTTATTTCCTCTAAAAAAACTAACCCAATACTCATTGTTTAACCCAAATACTTCCGGTTGAATAATCTCAATTTTAATATGACTTTCTGCCAAAACCTCTTCAAAAAAATGTCTTAATGTACTTGTCTCTTTACCTTCCTTGCCATACCCTTTTGAAGTAATTAGCACACCGGTTATTTTTTCTTTACTCAAATTTATCAAATACACATTCCAATCGTCCTCTTCTTGTTTCGAATCATTAACCACAGCTAAATTAACCTGTTTGATTTCTGGGAACTCAATGTCTTTAATCATAACTGTCCAAAATTAATACTCCGTTTGACACCCTAAACATTATTTTAACTTAAGTTTGATGTAATGATTGTTGACGCTAAGTTTCCGTTAAAATTAACCGCTAAAAGCTACGACAATTACCTTGAACAAGGTTATTTTAGGGGAGCCTCAAGTTTATACAGAACTGAATTACTAAGCATTGGAAAAAAACTATCAGGTGTTGTAAATATACGCCTCCCGCTCTCTGATTTTGAGTTCACTAAATCGCAAAGGAAATTAATACGAACAACCGAAAGCAAATACCGTGTCACCATTTCTAAATACACCCATTGCCTTGACAAAGAGCACCTTTACCAATTATTTAAACATAAATTCAAAGGATTTCTTTACCCCACTTTAAATGATTTCTTGTATTTCGATAAAAGCAAGGTTAACATCTTCAATACTCAAATGGTTGAGATTTTTGATGGCAAAAAATTAATAAGCTTTAGTCTGTTTGATCGCACGGATAACTCTATTGCCAACTTACTTGCTGTGTATAGTTACGAATACTTAAAAGATAGTTTAGGCACGTATTCACTTTTAAAGGAAATTCATTTTGGACTTGAAAACAATTTAAAACATGCGTATCCAGGTTACATACTTAGCAACAACACTGAGTTTAATTACAAACTCAGAATGGGTAAAATGGAATACCTAGATTGGCTTACTGGATGGAGTTTTGACCCAACAAACGAACAAAGCAACAACCTTGTTGATTTAATTAACAACCAAATAAACGTGCTAAGCAATGCCCTTAATGTGTTAAATATTAATCATCAGGTTATTTATTACCCAAATTTTAGTCTTGGCTACATTCTTCCGATCCCTTTCTTGGTCAAAGAACCTATTTACGTTAGGCTTCTTAAACATGAATATGAAGACCAAATCTTATTTTACGATCATAAAAGAAACAAATATAACTTAGGATTAATTGGTACACTTGAAACATTTACCAACCACAACCAAATTGAACTTTCAGAAGAATATAAAACTTTTGACGACATAGATGTAGATATTAAGACCTGCGAAATACTCTCATCAACCAAACCTAAACCTCAAAATATAATTAATAAATTACTTTCAATGAATAGCACAAGTTAATGTATATCATATACTTATAAAATAATAATGATCGACTTTTGGAACAAACGATACAATGAAGATGGATTTGCTTACGGAACAAATCCTAATGCTTTTTTCAAGGAACAAATAGACAAATTAAAAGTTGGAAACTTGTTGTTACCGCTTGAGGGAGAAGGAAGGAATGCCGTTTATGCAGCTTCCAAAGGCTGGAAAGTTGATGCCGTAGATCAAAGTGAAATTGGACATGACAAAACAAGAAAATTTGCTAAAGAAAACAATGTACCATTAAAGTATTTTCTACAAAACATTGAAGACTTTAAAGCACCATCAGAATACTACGATGCAGTTGGACTTATCTATGCCCATTTACCTCCTCCAACAAGGGAAGATTTACACAAAAGTATTGTTAAAACACTCAAACTTAAAGGAATTGTAATGCTTGAGGCCTTTTCGAAGAAACAGGTCAACTACCCTTCTGGTGGCCCAAAAACGGAAGAAATGCTTTTCTCCGTAGATGAACTAAAAAGAGATTTTAGTCGTCTCAAAATTCTATCCATTAACGAAAAATTAATAACTTTAGACGAAGGAAAATACCACCAAGGAAAAGCAATGGTGGTTAGACTTGTGGCTCAAAAAAGATAAAATGAACATTTATAGGTCTTATGTTAATTCGCCAGTCGGACCTTTGCTAATTGAAGCAACCGATAATAAATCATATGCCGTTCACTTTACCGGTAGCCTAAAAACGAACAACCATGAAAATTTAATTAGCCAAAAAACCGTAACTCAAACTCAACAATATTTTAACGGTAAACGTCGCCGATTTACAATACCACTTCAACAAAGAGGAACGGAGTTTCAGGAGAAGGTTTGGCATTGGGTAAAATGGACAAATTATGCTGCTACAAGAACTTATCTTGACATTGCTTTACACTTAGGTGATAAGAAATTAGTTAGAGCCGTTGGTCACGCGAACGGAGTTAATCCATACCCAATAGTACTGCCTTGCCATCGAATTATAGGAAGCAACAATAAATTGGTCGGCTATATTGGTGGATTAAAAAGAAAAGCATTGCTTCTTGAACATGAACGAAGCTTTAAACCAAACAAGAACGATTTACTTTAAAAATTTGGCATAGTTTTTACAACTTCGCACTAAAATTCATATTATGAAAACACTAAATCTTTTTATGTTAATTGGAATAGGAAGCTTAATAATGGTTGGATGTAAATCAAACCCATTTGGAAAAAAGGTTAAAGAGCCTTTTAGCGGAAGCTCTTACGAATCGAACAATAGGTTTTTTAGAGGTACAGGAAAAGGCACAAGTTCAAAAGACAATATTGCATGGAGCAAAGCAGATATGAATGCAAAAGTTGAGCTTGCTGGACAAGTAAACACCACAATGAAACAAGTTACTGATCAATATTTTAGCGATAAATCGAACGAATCTGCTGGCGAGGCACTGGAAAGGTTTGAAAGCTTAGCAAGACAATCAATGAATACACAAATTTCCAACTTAATAAAAATAGGCGAAAAGAAATATTTTGATGGTGAGAAATACACGGTTTTTATGGCCTATGAAATCAAAAAAAGAGCAATGCTAAAGTTTATGAAAAAACAAGCTAAATTAGATGCTAAATACAACGATGACCTCCAAAAGGAAATAATCAAAATGCTTGAAGAAGAAATAAACAAAATACCTGAAGAATAGTAATTTAAAACACCTAGCCTAACTGATTAGTTTAAACATAAATACGCATTTTTAATTCAAAATTCGCATTTTTTTTATCCATACACAGCATGTACATTTGAGCTATGCTTTCAGAGAAGAACTACTTCAAAAATCATCTAGCTCAAACCACCCCATACCCTTTAGAACTGGAGATTGAATCAGCAAAAGGAATTTTACTTTTTGATAAAGAAGGCAATGCATATTTCGATATGATTTCAGGAATAGGTGTTTCAAACATTGGGCATGGAAACCCCAAAGTAATTGATGCAATAAAAATTCAAGCTGAAAAGCACTTGCATGTGATGGTTTACGGTGAATTTATACAAAAAAAACAAAGTGGGTTTGCTAAAGAACTTCTTTCTTTTTTACCCAAATCATTAAATAGTATTTACCCCTTAAACTCAGGTACAGAGGCCAACGAAGTTGCTCTTAAACTAGCAAAACGTGCTACAGATAGATCTAAAATTGTTGCCTTTAAAGGCAGCTATCATGGTAACACCCACGGCTCAATGAGTATCAGTTACAATGAATTGCGTAAAGCTCCTTTTAGACCTTTGTTACCTGATGTTCATTTTATAGAACTCAACAAGCTTGACCAGCTTAATAGTATAGATGATAAAACCGCATGTGTGTTTTTAGAAACCATTCAAGGTGATGCTGGTGTAAGAATCCCTAAAAAAGAATTTTTAATAGGGTTAAGAGATAAGTGTAACCAAACGGAAACGCTACTTATTTTTGATGAGGTACAATGCGGAATTGGAAGAACAGGGAAAATGTTTGCCTTTGAGCATTTTGATGTCATTCCTGATATACTCACACTAGGTAAATCGCTTGGAGCAGGAATGCCGATTGGAGCTATGGTGGCAAATCAAAAACTAATGTCGCTTTTAAGCGACAACCCTACTCTTGGCCACATAACAACTTTTGGAGGTCATCCGGTGGTAATGGCAGCAGCCGAAGCAGGATTAAAAGTTATTAAAGAAGAACAGTTGTTGGATAAAGTTGAAGCCAAAGGGGTATTACTTGAAAAATTGCTGCAACATGCATCAATTGTAGAAATCCGACGAATTGGTTTAATGTTCGCTTTAGAGTTTGAATCGCCCGAAATAGTTCAAAAAGTAGTAGAAAATTGCTTGTCAAAAAGAGTTTTAACTTTTTGGTTTCTATCAAACCCAAACAGCATCAGGCTTGCTCCTCCTTTAATTATTACGGAAACTCAGATTGAAGAAACGGCTAAGCTGATTGTTGAAGCCATCAACGAAAGTATTTAATGAAACAATTTATAACCTTTTTCATTTTATTACATACCAACGAAGGAGTTCAACATTTAAAAATGCTTAATAATAATTGATTCTATTATTTACTAATTAAATTGATTTCTAAAGTTTCATATTGAATCTTAATCCTTACTTTTGCAGACCCTTATCGGGGACACGGCCTCGTGGCGCAACTGAATAGCGCACTTGATTACGGCTCAAGAGGTTACTGGTTTGAATCCAGTCGAGGTCACAAAAACAAAAGCAACTACTTACTTATCGGTAGTTGCTTTTTTAATTATCACTAATCTCCCCCTATATTCCCCATATTAAAGAATATCCAAATCTATTGGCAATAGTTTTATACCAGTCTGAAGAGGTTCAATAAAATATCTCTTGAAACGGGTTGTATTCCATTTGCTTTGCTTGAGGCTAAAATTGATAAATGGCTTGCGGAAAGCAAATAATCTATTTTGTTGCTTTTTTTCAAATGAATGAATTCTATTGTTTGGTCGGTTAATAAAAACTAATTTATTAATAAGGCAAAGGTTAACCTCTTTTCCATAGTAGTGTATAAAAAATAGTTTAATTGTTGTATTTACAACAATTATTTATACATTTGTTTTCTAAACAAATTTTAAAATAATGAAAAAAATATTTATCCTATCAAGTG
>TARA_B110000037_G_scaffold98556_1_pt1 | contig 23518 bp, 25 predicted proteins | sample TARA_B110000037 | Tara Oceans TARA_B110000037 (sample SAMEA4397196) | marine metagenome | biome: Polar Biome; feature: [MIX] marine epipelagic wind mixed layer (ENVO:01000061); material: water (ENVO:00002006), including particulate matter (ENVO:01000060) such as... | depth 10-100 m
CGGCTAGAGATCTACAGTCGGCGTTGGATATTATCGTCCACAAAGTGCGCTTGGCATTAGACACTCAGGTCTGTTCAGTATTTTTACTTGATAAGGATATCAATGCACATGTGTTGATGGCCTCAGATGGCTTAAAGAAAGAATCGGTCGGACACGTCAGCCTAGAAGCAGGGGAAGGTCTCGTTGGCCTCGTTGCGAAACATGCCGAACCGATTAATCTGCAGGATGCCTCGTTGCATCCGAGTTTCCATTATCTAAAAGATACCGGTGAAGAGAACTATCACTCTTTTCTTGGTGTTCCAATTATTCATCATCGTTCAGTACTAGGGGTGCTTGTTGTTCAGCACGAGGAGCGACGTGGCTTCGACGAAAGTGAAGAGGCATTCCTAATAACGCTTTCCGCTCAGCTGTCTGGGGTGATTGCGCACGCCGAGGCAACTGGGGCCGTAGAGGGTATTAGCCCATCTGGTCATAAGACTTCAGATACGGTCTTTCCTGGTGTGTCAGGATCTTCGGGCGCCGCCATCGGTGAGGCTGTCGTTGTTTTTCCACATGCAGACCTTAGTCAGATTCCTCAACGTCGCACTCGGGATATCGATAGTGAGATAGAATTTTTCAATAGCTGTCTGGAATTAGTAAGACAAGACATGCGCAGTCTGCATGCGAAATTAGCGGGACAGGTTGCAGAAGAAGAGCGACAGCTATTCGATGTCTACGTTCGCATGCTAGATGATGCTGCGCTCGGAAATGAGATAGTCGAGAGAATAAGAATGGGTTACTGGGCGCAGGGTTCGCTTGCCTACGTAGCAAACGAACACGTCAGAGCCTTCGAGGAGATGGACGATCCCTACCTCAGTGAGCGCGCAATTGACATCAAAGATCTATGTGCTCGCATATTGTTTTATTTGCAAGAGAAGGTCGTTGTAGAAACAGAGTATGCGGACAACACGATTCTCGTCAGCGAGGAGATTACACCTTCAATGTTGGCGGAAGTGCCCGAGTCCAAGTTGAAGGGTCTGATATCTGTGAAGGGGTCGGGAAACTCTCATGTCGCAATTCTAGCAAGAACCATGGGCATACCAACCGTAATGGGTGCGTTGGATTTGCCCTATACTCAGCTGCACGGCAAAGAAATCATAATCGATGGCTATAAGGGCGAGGTAATAACCAATCCCTCAGATCAGATCCGTACTCGCTTCCTCGAAACGATTCAGGAACAGGATCAGTTAGACAAAGGCCTTGAAGGTTTGAAGGACCTGCCTTGTGAGACGGCAGATCATCACAGAGTACATTTGTGGGTTAACACAGGACTAATGACGGATGTTATACGCTCTCTCGACCAAGGCGCCGAGGGTATAGGGTTGTTCAGAACGGAAGTCCCTTTCCTTCTAGCAGAGCGCTTCCCCAGTGAGGAGGAGCAATACCAAATCTACCGTGAGCAGTTAGAGGCATTCGCTCCGAAATTGGTGACTATGCGTACGCTCGATATCGGCGGAGATAAATCTTTGCCCTATTTCCCAATAGAAGAAGCCAATCCGTTCCTCGGGTGGCGAGGTATTAGAGTTACTTTGGATCATCCTGAAATTTTCACGGCGCAGATACACGCTATGTTGAGAGCGAGCGTTGGTCTCGATAATTTGCAAATCATGTTACCGATGATCAGTAACGTCAACGAAGTAACATCCGCACTGCAACTCATCAAAAAGGAATATCGCGAGCTTATTCAGGAAGGGGTGAAGGTAAAATTCCCCTCTATAGGAGTTATGATCGAATTGCCAGCGGCTGTCTATCAGACTCGCGCCCTCGCCAAGTTAGTAGACTTTATATCTGTAGGTAGCAACGATCTCACGCAGTATCTGCTGGCAGTGGATAGAAATAACCCACGTGTGGCTAATCTTTATTCCGCCTTTCACCCAGCCGTGCTTAGTGCATTGCAACAAGTAGTCAATGCGGCTCAAGCGGAAGGAAAACATGTCAGTATTTGTGGTGAGATGGCAGGCGACCCGGGCGCTGCTATATTGTTAATGGCCATGGGTTACGATGTGCTGTCTATGAACGCGGCTTCGTTGTTAAAAGTAAAGTCTGTGCTACGTAGCATCACATTAGAAGTCGCTGAAGAGCTTCTAGAAAATGTAATGCAACTTGATGATGCGCAGATGGTTCGCAGCGCGGTTGATTTGGCTTTGTATAATGCCGGCGTCGATCGGCTGTTGCGATCCTCGCGCACAAACTAAACAGTAGGATCTGATTTGCCTTCAGGATTTTTCTGTGAAGAAATAGCTACGGAATTTTTTTGAAAATTCCTATAGAATTTCTCGCGGGAAATTTCGTAGTAGACATGCTCCTTTAGTCCGGTACTTTCTGAAACTTTCGGGTGAAGAAAATTCTCCTCTCGATTTTCCATTCCCAGTCTCGACATAACGTTTCGCGAGGAAGAATTCTCGATGGTAGTGAAGGCTGCTACTTAATCTTGCTCTAGAATAGAAAACGCGAAATATAGCGCAGCGGTTGCGGCTTCTGTAGCGTAGCCTTTACCCCAATAGGCCTTAGCTAGCCGCCATCCAACTTCCATGCAGTTGGCAACGGGTAAGTCATCTGCCTGATTCAGGCCGACGAGGCCTATAAATGCGTTGTCACTCTTGCGCTGGGCAACCCAAAATCCCCAACCTTTCTGTGCTATTAGATTGTCGAGTTTCTTAGTTAGTGCGCCGCTCTCTTTACGAGAAAGTAAACTCGGAAAGTAACGCATTACGTCAGGGTCTGCATTCATGCTGGCAAACTCTGCATAGTCTTCGCTTCGCCATTGACGCAGCACGACGCGTGCAGTTTCTAGCTGGTAGGAGTTACTCATAGCATTTCTGATAACACGATAACAATCCTTAGGCACTTCATTGAGACTAGGTCATTAAGAATACCTGATTCTTGTTGCCGTCTTTACAGTGCTTCATCGGCGAATAATTCTCTGGACTAGCGGTCGATTTTTTTGTCGGTAAAGAGGTAATCTTTTAGTTCTTTATCTAGAACTGAATCCCTACGTCGAATCCATTCCAGAACCATGGCCGCGTGTTCTTTTTCTTCATCTCTATTGTGTTCGAGAATTTCTTTCAGTTCTGGATCTTTGCATGCGTCGACGCGCTGGTTATACCAATCGACTGCTTCGAGTTCTTCCATTAAAGAAGTGATAGCTCTATGCATATCTCGAGTCTCGTCACTTAGTTCTTCGATGGGTTCATGATAGCCTTCGTTAGCCATGATTTTTCCTGCAGGATGTTTGATTAGAGGATGTTAGGAATCTACGGCAAACATACAGCAATAGTGAAAGCTTGCAAACACATTAAAGAAGCCTAGGTGTACTAGGACTTATTCATCTCATCTGCTAATGCTTCATGTCCGCCGTAGGCTAATTGCTCTTGCACATTGGTTTGATCTTGTACGCTGCGGTTCTGACTGAGCTTAAACTTACACTGTATCGAAGTAATCGCAATCTCGATACCAATGATGCCGCGTAGCATCGAGGTGGCGTAGTCGGGTTTCCAAGGGTTTGGATAGCGAGTTTCATTCTGTTCGGTGAGTGTATCAACCACATGCTTGAGTTTTTCGGGATCGGTGAAACTCTCTGCAGTTCCTTCTATATGCACAGCCTGATAGTTCCAGGTGGGAACTCCCGCAGATTCATACCAGTTAGGACTTACATAGGCGTGCTCGCCCTGTAGTGTGACGAGAACTTTCTGTTTATGAATGTGCTGCCATTGTGGGTTTGCCTTTGCAAGGTGACCGACAAGTACTCTACTTTCTGCATCATAGAGAAAAGGTATGTGAGTTGAGACGATTGCAGTGTCAACCAGAGAGATTAACTGACCAAAGGAATTTGCTTCGATGAACCTACTTATTTCTGTCTCATCTGTGATCTCGAAATGTTTGGGTATGTACATAGAGGCCTCTCGGTGGTCATGGGAATGCTTACTAGGCCTTACTTAAGGCGGTGCTACAAATACTGTAGCTAGGTTGGTGGTAGCTGGAATGCATGACCGGAAGATTTATTGCCTAGTGAGTCGAAGTTTTGTTCGCTAAAGCGTGTCGGGCCGGACTGGTCGACGATCAGAGCGGTAGAGCATAGAGTTCCATACTCTCTCTGGGAGTTCAGAATAAATGCGGAAGACAATTTGCGTTCTATTTCAATTCCTATTCCAGTATCCGGTAGGTCTCTATCCTCTGCTTGGGACCTATCAGCCATCATCGCGAGAAGCCCATCGGTAGTCAGTTCCTCAGGTTGTTGCATCAATGCCTGCAGGCGTTTTTTACCCTTGTCTACTTTGGGCCAGGAGGAGTTTAATAAGCCGTTCGATAATCCATGCACCCCGGGTTCAAGCTCCCACACCTTCTCTTCGTGGTTGTTCACGTAGAATAGTGAGTGGTTATCGCCTACGAGCAGGTTGTAGCCTGCAAATTGTTCATAGTTTTGAGCTAGCATTGCGCAATATTTTTCGGGAGAATCGGTTCCGCCTAGAAACTGTCGCGTCAAATCGCCACGAGATCTGGGCTTGCGTTCTGCCTGGGATGGATCCCTTATATTCGTCACGGCGGCGAATCGCCCGCTCTGAGTAATACCCAGCCAAGTACCTCCAGCCTGCTCATCTCTTCCAGAGAGTATCTGTTGGCCAGATTCTTCATCTGTCCAGAGGGCGGCTTGAGCGGTGGGTCGGGCGAAACTCTCGTCTCTGTTAGCGGCTACAACTAGTGGAAAACGCGGGTCACACTGGAACGCAAATATGATTAGGCACATTGTTGCTATGTTAACGCCTCATTGAGTGAATGGACAGAATCCGTGAGGGTGAGATAAAATTATGCAGCCTTGAAATTGCCAAACTATCTTGTCACGGGTTGAGTATAATGACGGCTTAAGGGCCTGCGGGCATCTCAACCGACACAAGCGACTCCGACCCATGCTGACATTTCCCCAGTTCGACCCAGTAGCACTGGCCATCGGCCCAATAAGCATTCATTGGTATGGCATTATGTATATGATCGCCTTCGGAGGTGCTTGGGGCCTGGCGTCAATCCGCGCAAAGCAGCAATCTGGCGAGTGGACAGCAGAGCAAATATCCGACTTGGTGTTTTACGGAGCATTGGGTGCAGTGCTCGGCGGCCGCATGGGTTCTGTGTTGTTCTATAATTTCGATCGATTCCTCTCCGATCCAATATGGCTACTGCGGGTCTGGGAAGGAGGCATGTCTTTTCACGGAGGGTTGCTCGGTGTGCTGCTGGCATTCTTCCTGTATTCGCGCAGCATCAAGAAAGAATTTTTTGAGGTAATGGACTTCATAGCCCCCTTAGTACCGTTTGGCCTCGGCGCCGGCCGCTTTGGCAATTTCATTGGAGGTGAGCTTTGGGGTAGGCCCACTGATGTAGCATGGGGCATGGTATTTCCTCATGTTGATCAACTGGCACGCCATCCTTCTCAACTCTACGAGGTGGCATTAGAGGGAATCGTATTATTTACCTTTCTCTGGTGGTTCTCGTCTAAGCCTAGGCCACGAATGGCGGTGACTGGACTTTTCGCGATCGGCTATGGAAGTTTCAGGTTCTTCATTGAATTCTTCCGCGAGCCCGATTTGCACCTCGGTTTCGTCGCGTTAGATTGGATGACTATGGGACAGGTGTTATCTGCACCATTGATAGTCGCGGGTTTGATCGTATTGATACTTGCTTATATGAAGCCACAGCCACAACATAATTCTTTGTAGTCGCCCCCTTTAACCCATTGATAGAAGAAAAGTGTCATGCAGCAATATTTGAATCTCTGTCAGCGAATTGTAGATGAAGGTGTTTGGATTGAGAACGAGCGTACCGGCAAAAAGTGCCTCACCGTCATCAATGCGGACCTGACCTATAATGTCGGCGGAAACGCATTCCCCATCATTACTACTCGCAAGAGTTTCTGGAAGGCGGCTATCGCCGAGCTTCTAGGCTATCTGAAAGGCTTGGACAATGCCGCGGGCTTTCGCGCTCTAGGCACTAAATCATGGGATGCTAATGCCAACGAGAACATGGCCTGGCTGAGTAATCCTGCGCGCAAGGGTGCCGATGACATGGGTCGGGTCTATGGCGTTCAAGGCAGGAGTTGGCAGAAGCCGAATGGAACGAGCATCGATCAGTTGAAGAAGATAGTCGACAATCTCAAGGCAGGTGTGGACGACCGCGGGGAGATATTAACGTTCTATAACCCCGGTGAATTCGACCTAGGCTGCCTGCGTCCGTGTATGCACACGCATACTTTTTCCCTACTTGGCGGCAAGCTTCATCTTACGAGCTATCAGCGCTCCTGCGATGTACCACTTGGACTGAATTTCAATCAGATTCAGGTTTTTACATTGTTGGCACTAGTAGCGCAGATTACTGGCAACTCGGCGGGGCTTGCCTATCACAAAATCGTCAATGCCCATATCTACGAAGATCAGCTTGAACCAATGCGCGATGTTCAGCTACAGCGCGAGCCGTTTGATCCTCCACAGCTACATATCAATCCAGATATCAAATCGCTTGAGGATATTGAGACTTGGGTGACCATGAAGGATTTCGAAGTCGAGGGCTATGAGCACCATGACTCCATCGCCTATCCTTTTTCGGTTTAATCACCTCGAAGTTACTTTTTAGAGAGCACGCTATGAAACTCGCATTGATATGCGCCATGTCTGAGAATCGAGTGATCGGACGTGACAACGGCTTACCTTGGCACCTTTCTGAAGACCTGAAATACTTCAGGCGTACCACCATGGGAAATTGCATGATTATGGGCCGTAATACTTGGGAGTCCATAGGGCGCGCGTTACCAGGAAGAACCAGTATCGTCATTACTAGCAACGCAAATTATCAGGCTGAGGGTGCTGAAGTGGTTGGGTCTTTGGAACAGGCAATTGAGCGAGCCGAATCACTATCCAAATCCACAGGTAGCGTAGAGGCCTTCGTGATCGGTGGGGCGGTGTTGTATCAGGCAGCGCTGCCTCTGGCAGATACACTGCATCTCACGCGGGTGCATGCACAAGTCGAAGGGGATACTACTCTTCATGAATTCGACGAGTCGCATTGGAAAGAAATTTCGCGTGAGCAATATCAGCACGATGAATCCAATCAATATGACTACAGTATCTGCGTAATGCAGCGTGTAAGCTAAGCCTCGAACGCTTAGTTACAATCTCTTTAATAACACCTTCGACTTACGCTGATAGTTGTACAGTTCTTGTCTGGTTTCGGGCAAGTCGCTAAGCTGCGCGTCCAAAAACCCTTTTCCCAAGAACCAGTGTGATGCAGCCGTAGTCAAAACGAAAATCTTCTTGATGCCTGCCGCTTTGGCCTCACTCTCAAGGCTGTTCAAGAGGCGATCACCATAGCCATTTTTCTGAAAATCATTGTCGATAGCGATGCAAGCGATCTCTGCGAAGTCTTTCCCGATAGGGTAGAGTGCGGCACAGGCGATGACGGAGTCTTCTAGCTCTACGATCTTGAAGTTTTCGATCTCTGTCTCTAGCAATTCACGAGAACGCTCTACTAGTGAGCCGTTCTCTTCTAAGGGTCTAATAAGTTTAAGTATGCCAGCTACATCTTCAATGGTTGCATCGCGCAGATTCTCGAAGCTGTCACTGCTGATTAGCGTGCCGTTTCCTTGTCGTGTAAACAGTTCGCGTATTAGAGCGCCATTCTCTTTGAAGCTAATTAGGTGCGATCGATGAACTTTATTTGAATAGGCGCGCAGACAGGCATCGAGTGCGCGACTTATGCAACGTGACTCCTCATCTAGCTTGGCAAGTTTGTCCGCATAGAATCTCGCATCATCTTCGGTTAGAGAAGCTACCAAGCTACCGTTATCATCTAGAACACCAGAGCGAGGAACCATTAGGATCAGCTTTTCTGCTTGCAGTGCTACGGCGGCTTCTGTCGCTATTTCTTCTGCAGACAGATTGAAGATTTCGCCCGTTAGTGAATAGCCTAGATTCGAAAGCAGTACGATATTATTCTGTTCCAGTTGCTGCTGGATAGCGGTGGCGCGTATTTTTCTCACTTTTCCCGTGTATTGGTAGTCGATGCCATCGTGAATGCCAGCGGGCTTAGCTGTTACGAAATTTCCGCGACAAAGACGGATATCCGAGCCCTGCATTGGAGAATTGCTTATGCCCATGGAGAAGAGGGCCTCGAGTCTTGCACTTTCTCCGCCAACAACCTGGGTCACAGTCTCGATGCATTCAGCTTCTGTGATACGAATATTGCGATGATAGGATGAGTCTTTGCCGCTACTTTCTAGTGCGGCAGAAATCTGTGGTCGGGCACCATGAACTAGTACCAACTTAACGCCGAGACTGTGCAGCAGCGTCAGGTCATAGACAACGTTGGATAGGTTTTTGTCTGCCAACGCTTCGCCGCTCAATAGCACGACAAATATCTTTGCGCGGTGCGTATTGATGTAGCTGGTTGAGGCTCGAAACCATTCGATCATGCCAATGCTATCTTGTTCGTTGTCTATCATTCGAATCTCTCTAATTTTCTGTTATTATTTCTAACTACAAGCAGTGATGACTAATCATCTTTTGCAGAACATCGATGCAAGGCTCGATCATATCTATCGACATATATTCATCAGGCTGGTGCGCCTGATCGATATTGCCGGGGCCCATTATAATAGTATCCATTCCTAATTCTTGCAGGAAAGGGCCTTCTGTGCCAAATCCTACGCTAATGCCTGCATGACCTGTCAGTTTCTCAGCTGTTTTTAGAAGCGCGCTATTTTCATCAGCGAAGAAAGCAGGGACACCGGTAAACAGAGCTGCCAGTTCGAATTGAATCCCTAATGGATTCATGAGGGTCGCGATTCTATTCCTTATCTCCCCTCGCACAGTTTCAATGTGCATGCCTGGCATCAACCGGATATCGAATTCCAATTCACAGTGGCCACAGATTCGATTGGGGTTATCGCCACCATGTATAACACCGAGGTTTAGTGTTGGATGAGGAATGCTGAATAGGTCACTGCTGTATCTTTGTTTCAGTTCTTCGCGGTAGATCATTAGATCCGAAATTACCGCATGCATGGCATCGAGTGCGTTATTACCCAGAGAGGGATCAGAAGAATGGCCACTCTGCCCCAAGAGCCGAACGGAATCCATCATGATTCCCTTGTGTGCCTTTACCGGCTGCAATCCGGTCGGTTCACCGATGATAGCGGCACGTGCCTTGGGTCGTCCCATTTCTGCAATACTGCGTGCGCCCTGCATAGACGTTTCCTCGTCCGCTGTCGCAAGAACGATGAGAGGTTCTTTGAAGCTTTTGTCTAAAAGTGGTTTTACCGCCTCCATGATAATTGGAAAGAAACCCTTCATGTCGGTAACGCCAAGCCCGAATAGTTTGCCATCTCGCTGAGTAACCTTGAACGGGTCTGACGACCACAATTCTTCATCAAGTGGGACGGTGTCGGTATGACCCGCTAGCACCAAACCACCGGGGCCAGAACCGAGAGTCGCGATTAGATTGAACTTAGTTGTTTCACTACCGGGAATTGGAATCAGTTCGCACTCAAAACCCAGAGATTCGAATTGTTCCGCCAGGTGGTCTATGACCGGCTTATTGCTCATGTCTATGCTCGCATTAGCTGAACTAACGCTGGGCAGGCTTACAACCTTATTGAGTTGCTCAAACAGAGATTTGGAATTAACCAACAAGGAGAGTCTCCAGTTAAAAATTTGCGAATATTAAGAGGGGGCGGATAGCTTGGCAATCATATCGGTCTTCGCGGCCATGATGAAATCGTTAACGTGTAGCCCGTTAATTTTGTGAGTCCACCAGTACACAGTCACTTTACCCCATTCGGTCATGATGGAAGGGTGATGGTTTTCGCGCTCAGCCAAAGTGGCTATCTTATAAGTGAAAGCGAATGAGTCTTTAAATTCGACGAAATGAAATTCGCGAGTCAATTTTTCTACACCCTCATGAAAACCCCGTTTCCAGCCGGGGATTTTAATCAACAGGTCATTCGCCTCTTTATCGCTGACCAGCAGGGCACCCATCTGACAAGATTCGCAGTGCTTCTCATACAAATTTTCCACGGAAACCCCTTAGAGAAATTCTTGTAACAAGCTATTTAGAAGTCGATACCCTTTATCTGAGGCAGCTATACGGCCAGCTCGCCTCTGTAGCAGCCCGCCGGCAATCAGATATTCTACCTTCTTTCCGATAGAGCTAAAAGGCAGCCCGGTCCTGGATTGAAATATTGACTCGGAGAATCCATGCTTACTTCGAAGGGCGTTCAATAAAAATTCAATGGCGCGTTCATCCGGCAGGATTTCGGTTCGTTTGATCTTAGACTGAATACTTTTGCTGAGGTAGTGATTCGGCTGCCTATGTTTCTGCGTTCGAACTATGGTTTTTTCCTCGGCCAATGTAAGCTTGCCATGGGCGCCTGCCCCTATGCCGAGGTAGTCGCCAAATTCCCAGTAGTTTAGGTTGTGCCGAGAATGACAGCCTTCTTTTGAGAACGCTGATACTTCATAGCGTTGATAGCCAGATTTTTCGAGCAGCGCGAGTCCAGCATCCTCTAGGGAATTTAGAATGGGCTCTTCGGGTAACGTAGGCGGGTGCGCATAAAAGACAGTATTGGGCTCGATAGTGAGTTGATACCAGGAGATGTGTCGCGGATCGAAATCAATTGCGGTCCGTAAGTCGTTGAGTGCATCGCTAACGCTTTGCCCGGGAAGGCCATGCATCAAATCCAAATTGAAATTCTCAAAGCCAACACTTCTAGCAAATTCGATTGCAAGTTTGGATTCATCCGATGAATGGATGCGACCAAGGTTTTTTAACTGTTGTTCATCAAAGCTTTGAATGCCGATAGATAAGCGGTTTATACCAGCTGCAAAATAGCCTGAGAATTTGTCAGCCTCTGCGGTGCCGGGGTTTGCCTCCAAGGTAATTTCACAGTCAGTGCTCAGAGACGCCTTCGCTTGTATATGGGAGAGAATTTTTTCGAATGACTTCGGGCTAAATAGGCTTGGTGTGCCCCCGCCAATAAAAATGGATTGTAGTGGTCGAGAATCGCAATACTCATAGTCTCGATCGAAGTCCTGACAAAGAATATCAACGTAGTCGCTTTCGGGAATGTCGGATTGCGCTTCATGAGAATTGAAGTCGCAATAGGGGCATTTCTTCACACACCAAGGTATGTGGATGTAAAGGCTTAGTGGTGGGAGTTCCAACATTTTAATAGCTGCGTTAGCGCTTGGCCTCGATGGCTGATGGCATTTTTTGCGACGGCATTCAGCTTTGCCGATGCGCAGCCGTGACTGAGTACATAGAATAGAGGATCATAGCCGAATCCGTTCTCGCCTTCCTCGCTAAACAGTATGCGTCCTTCCCAAGTACCCTGGCAAATCAGTGGCATTGGGTCCGTCGCATGTCGCATATAGGCGATAACACACTGAAATCTCGCCGTGCGATCTACTTCAGCTACGCCTTTCAGCTCACGTAATAATTTCGCATTGTTATCGATGTCCGCCTCTGGGCTATGGGATCCAGCATAGCGGGCCGAATAGATTCCCGGTTCGCCCTTGAGGGCATCCACTTCTATTCCACTGTCATCAGCAATCGCGGGCAAACCGGTCGCGAGACAGGCATGGCGCGCCTTTATCAATGCATTCTCGACGAAGCTAAGTCCAGTCTCGTCGGCATCGCTCACCGAGAAATCCGATTGTGGTAATAACTGAACATCTCTTGTTTCGAGAATAGCCTGTAGTTCAACGAGCTTTCCCTTGTTGCTGCTAGCCAATACTACTTTACGCATTCCTTTAGAAAACCCTTAGTCCGTGTCTTTGCTGATGTGGTAGATAGCAATCTCGCCTAAGAGATTCGGCCAGGCTTTCATGTACCAACTACCTTGATGTTCAAGATCGACTACCGTCCTCGCCAACACTTTAATGTTTCTCTCTTTGCATAGAGCATCGAAATCTTTCACCGTACAGAAATGAATGTTCGGTGTATTATACCAGGAGTGCGGTATAAATTTCGAGACAGGCATGCGCCCTCGACTTGTGAGATACAAACGACTCTTCCAGTTGCCGAAATTTGGAAACGTCACGATGCCGTTCTTGCCAATGCGCAGCATCTCGTCGATTAAGTGATCTGGCTTGCTGAGAGCCTGCAGCGTCTGCGCCAATAGAACGGTATCGAAACTTCCTGACTGGAAGTTGGAGAGCCCTTCATCTAAGTTTTGTTGGATGACATTCGTGCCCCTATCTAGGCAATGCTGAATATTCGCTTCATCGATCTCTAGTCCAATGCCGTACACATTCTTAGTAGTCTGAAGATAATGCAGTAGGTTGCCATCTCCACAACCAAGGTCGAGAACCTTGCTGTTGGGCTGTATCCATTGTTGAATAATTTCCAAATCAGGACGCATCGTTTTCATTCTCCTGATGTACTCGCTGCAGATAGGCCGACAGAGCTTCTATGTAACGAGGGATAGGAAGCAAGAAAGCATCGTGTCCCTGATCCGCCTGGACCTCGAGATAGTTAACTTCTCTTCCCGCCTTAAGAAGGTCGGCTACTATCTCCCGCGAACGCTCCGGCGGAAATCGCCAATCTGTACTGAACGATATGAGCAGGAATTTGCAGTCGCTATTGGCAAACGCCTTCGACAGATCGCCTTCGAAATCCACGGTGGGGTCGAAGTAGTCCAACGCCTTCGTCATTAGCAAATAGGTATTAGCATCGAAATTTTCGGAGAAGCGTTCTCCTTGATAGTGCAGATAGCTCTCTACTTGAAAATCCACATCGAATCCGAAGCTTAGTTTTCCGGAGCGTAGGTCTCTGCCGAAATTTTCCGCCGTATCCTGCTCGAATATTGAAACCGACTTGCCAAATTTTGCGCGCATGGCGCTGTCCGACAAATAGGTGATATGCCCGACCATGCGCGCAAGCATTAAGCCCCGCTTCGGATAGGTGCCCTTCTCTAGATAGCGGCCCTCGTGAAAATCTCGGTCGCTCGTAATCGAATGCCTGGCTATTTCATTGAAGGCAATATTCTGTGCTGACAGCTTCGGTGCTGCAGCTATGCAGATCGCATGACGGACTCGGTCAGGGTAACTAATTGTCCAACGTAATACCTGCATGCCCCCGAGGCTCCCGCCTACAACTGCTGCCCATTCGGGAATTTCCATTCGATCCATCAGCCTGTGTTGGCTTTTCACCCAGTCACGTACGGTGATGATAGGAAAATCGGGGCCATAGTACTTGTTAGTCTCCGGATTAATCGAGGCTGGCCCAGTACTGCCGGCACAGCCGCCCAGATTATTCAGGCTAACAACATGGAAGAGGTTGGTATCTATTGCCTTTCCGGGCCCTATGCAGCTGTCCCACCAACCCGGTTTATCGTCACTTTCGCTATGGAAGCCGGCCGCATGATGATCACTGCTGAGGGCATGACAGATGAGAACGGCATTGGTCTTTTTGCTATTAAGCTCGCCGTAAGTCTCGACGACTAGCTCGTACTCGGGCAATACTTTGCCGCTTCGAAGAGTTAGCGGCTCATCGAATTTATAGACCCGTGGTGTAACCAGGCCAACTGAATTTGTAGGTAATGAATCTGGCATTGCAAATAGCTTCTTAAGTCTTCTCTAATCGTCCTACGAGCTAACTAATAATTAGCTCGATATAGGAAACGTTTTCTAGGATTCTTCTTGTTCGGGGGTTGTCTAAATTCCGATTATAACTAGCGCATGTTGTTGATTGATGCTGAAGGTGGTTAGGATAAAATTTTGAATAATTTGGATTGCTATGAATATAAAGATAGGTGAAAAATCCAAGCCGCCCATTGAAGGAATAACTTTTCGCACCGGCGCCATTACAGGTTCGGTCAACTGCCAAACTAGTAGTAATAGTGGATGAGGGTTTGTGCTGCCCGAGAACATCATAACAAACGACATTATGATTGACGCTAATATTGCATAGTAATAGATGTTAACAATGAATAATACGACACCTACGAATGCCCAAGTAATGATAAAACCAGCGCCAGGGATGGTGCCGCCATAGAGAATAATCAGCACACAGATCGCGACAGCCTCTACGACGAAAGCTAATACGAGCGAAGAAAAATCTATGCCCTTGTAGCCAGGAATAACAGTCCGGAGAATTCGCACCATCGGATCAGTAATTTTTGTCACGGCCTGCGAAACGGGATTATAGAAATCAGCCTTAGCGACTTGCAGTAAGAATCGAAGCAATACGGCCAGTAGATAGATTCCAGTAACCGTACTAAGAATTAATGCTGCAGAGCTTCCCATAATATCACTATCCAATTATTGTAAATTAATATTTGTTCAGGAACAGCTGTTCCATATAAGGCCAATGACTAACAGATACTACGTACTGTCGGTTTCTTCGGCCAGTTCTACAGAGCGAGTTCGGGCTGCTTTCAGGGCTTTGGCAACCAAGCCGCGAAGGTCGCCATCCTCAAATTGTAAAATTGCTTGTTCAGTCGTGCCGCCGGGTGAGGTGACGTTGCGCCGCAGAGTAGCAATGTCATCCTCGCTGTATTGCGCGAGTGCGGCCGCGCCTGCAGCCGTATGATAGGTGAGTGCTCTTGCCAAATCCTCGCTTAGTCCCATCTCCTTCGCTGTTGCCTGCATTGCTTCCATAAACAGGAAAAAGTAGGCTGGGCCACTACCCGAAACTGCCGTAACTATGTCGATGTCTGAATCGGCATCAACCCAAGTGGCGAAGCCGACAGTACTAATGATTCCCTGGGCGAGTAGCTTTTGCTCTTCGGTAACCCTAGCGTTCGCAAATAGTCCACTCGCACCCATGCCAACGAGAGCAGGTGTATTAGGCATGCAGCGAACGATAGCTGCAGATTCGCCAAACCAACTCTCCAGGTGAGCCGTGGTAATGCCTGCCGCTATCGATACCAGTAGCGCCCCGCGACGGTCTAGATCTGCCGCCAATGCCTTGCAGACATCTCTCATCACCTGTGGCTTAACGGCTAGCACTATCACATTAGCGTTACTCGCTATGTCGCTATTGTTGCCTGTGCATATTCCACAGTCTTGGCTAAGTAGCTTAAGCTTGCTCTCGTCCAAATCACTAGCCCAGATATTCTCAGGCCTAGTGCCTTTGGCGATAAGACCGCGAATGAGGCCATTGGCCATGTTTCCGGCGCCAATAAAACCAATTGTAGTACTTTTCAAAATTTCTCCCTGGCTGGGTTCCAAATGCTATTGCTGCTTAGAAAGTGGCTGTAGAACAGCCTCACATTCTAACGTATTTAGTCAAGGTCGGATAACTAGTTTGCTTGGCTGTGAACACTCTGAAGGCTGCTGAACTAGCTGCGAGGACCGAATATGCCAGTACCTATTCTAATGAGCGTGGAGCCTTCAGCAATAGCAGCTTCAAAATCATTGCTCATACCCATCGACAGCGTGTCGAACTGTGCATAGCGCGGCTTCAGCCGAGAGTATTCTTGCGCCAATGCTCGAAATGCTAGACGTTGTGACTCAAAATCGGGCTCAGCTGCGGGAATTGCCATCAGGCCGCGTAATTGCAGGTTCGGTAGAACCTCCACAGCGTCGCACAGAGCCTCGGCTGCGACTAATTCTAAGCCGGATTTGTTTGTTTCATCAGAGAGCTTAATCTGTACGCAGACATTTAGCTTCGGGCCAGAGGGTTCTCGTTGATCGCTGAGACGCTGCGCAATCTTTAAGCGATCGATGCTGTGTACCCATTGAAAGTTCTCGGCTATGGCTTTGGTTTTATTAGACTGGATAGGCCCGATGAAGTGCCAATTCACGCGTATTGAAGACAAACGCTGGATCTTATCCAGCGCTTCTTGCAGATAATTTTCGCCGAAGTCCTCGATGCCGGCCTTATTGGCCGCAATAATGCTTTCTGCCGGGTGTCGCTTGCTGACGGCCAGCAACTTCACGCATGCTGCGCCGCGCTCATATTGGCGTTCAATCCGCAGTAATCGGTCGCTTAGCCGCTCAATATTTTTTGCTATGGTGATCACGTTTTGATTCGAATTATGCGCTAGCTGGGTATGGGATATTCACTAAAGGATAGGTACTATAGGTGAGCTTGTGACTATTGGCTAGTGGTATCAGCCCTCTGTGTTAGTTAAGAAAAGATTGATACAAGAGGCTAGAACTAGCAACTAAACAATAGAAAAAGTTATAAAAAGCGGTAAGGAAGATAAATAGATATTACAGAACTACTCGGATTCAGCGTAAAACAAGGCGCCTCGGATTTACACATTACAGCTGGCATGCCGCCACTCATTCGTGTTGATGGCGATATCCGTCGAATTAATGTGCCGGAAATGTATCACAAAGAAGTTCACTCGCTCATTTATGAAATCATGAATGATAAGCAGCGAAAAGATTACGAAGAGTTTCTGGAAACCGACTTCTCGTTTGAAGTTCCAAACCTTGCCCGGTTTCGTGTAAATGCCTTTATGCAGAACCGTGGCTCTGCTGCAGTTTTTCGTACTATCCCCTCTAAGGTTTTAACCATGGAACAGCTAGGTATGGGTGAAGTCTTCAAGAAGATTTCCGATGTGCCTCGTGGATTAGTGGTAGTAACCGGGCCAACAGGCTCAGGCAAAAGTACAACGCTCGCAGCAATGGTTGATTATATCAATGAGACTAAGTACGAGCATATCCTTACCATTGAGGACCCAATCGAATTTGTCCATCAGAGCAAGAAATGCCTGGTGAACCAACGCGAAGTGCATAGAGATACGCATGGCTTTAACGAAGCGTTACGTTCTGCACTTCGTGAAGACCCAGACATTATTCTTGTTGGTGAGCTACGAGATTTGGAAACGATTCGGCTTGCACTGACTGCTGCTGAAACGGGTCACTTAGTTTTTGGTACCTTGCATACAACCTCTGCAGCGAAAACGATCGACAGGGTTATCGACGTGTTCCCGGCAGGAGAAAAAGACATGGTTAGATCTATGCTGTCAGAATCATTGCAGTCCGTTATTTCGCAAACTTTGTTGAAGAAGCCGGGCGGAGGTCGGGTTGCTGCACGTGAAATCATGATGGGCACACCGGCAATCCGTAACCTGATTCGCGAAGACAAGGTTGCGCAGATGTACTCAGCGATACAAACAGGTGCCAGTACAGGAATGCAGACTCTAGATCAGTGCTTGAAAGGTCTATTGGCGAAAGGCATGGTAAGCAGAGAAGAGGCGAAAATGAAGGCGAAGATGCCTGATTCGTTTTAGGCGACCCTTCAAGGGAATAGCAATTCGCCTAAGTTTTTTTAGTGGCGGCCAATTCCGAAAACCAATTCTCCAGGATAATCCGAGCCGCTATATCATCTATAGAGGCTCTTTTTTTTGCTCCCCGATTTTCTTCGAATACCTGTTCCGCGGCTTCAACTGAAGATAAACGTTCGTCCATTCCGTAGCTTGGCTTATGGAAGCGCCCGTTCAAGCGGTTTGCAAATTTGATGGCTCGAACCATGAGTTCGCTCTCGCTGCCATCGAGGTTATAGGGAATACCCACTACAAAAAAGTTAGGCTTCCATTCACTTATTAAAGCCTCTATCTGACCCCAATCCGGAATGCCATCTTTCGCCTTCAGCACACAAACGCGTTGCGCCGTGCCTGTAAGACTCTGACCGTATGCCACGCCAATGCGCTGTGTCCCGTAGTCAAATCCGAGGGCGGAAATTGGTTCGTTATTATTAGGGAAGCTGTCGAGTATCATGTGGTATCACGCATAAACCAGTTTAGGAGTGGCCAGCGTCTGGAGCAAGCTGTTGCAAATCGACCCCTAGGAGTGAGGCCGCGCGCTGTGGTTTGTTTTCATAGTCGCAAGAGAAGATCAGCGCAGGGTCGGCAGGTACAGTAAGCCATGTATTTGTAACAATTTCGTGCTCCAACTGGCCCGCTTCCCAGCCTGCACAGCCTAGAGCAATAAGGTAATTCTCTGGCCCGTTGCCGTTCGCTATGTCTTCGAGGACAGATTTGGACGTGCAGATACTGATCTCATCAGTTACCGCTATCGATGACTCCCAGTTCTTTGAGGCATCGTGAATGATGAAGCCCTTGTCTCGTTCTACAGGGCCGCCGGCTAGGACCAATTCTTCGCAAAAGGCACCTTGTTTGATGCTGCACTGTATTTCCAATTCATCGAATATATCGGCAATACTGGCCTCGAGCGGTTTATTGATGACGATGCCCAGTGCGCCATCATCGTTGTGCTTCCAAAGATAGGTAACGGTGTTGGCAAAATAAGAATCTTCCATTTGCGGCATCGCAATCAGGAACTGATTCTCTAAGTAACTTGGGCTATTGATGTCGTTCATTGCTTGGAATGATAGTGAGTGATCGCTCTATGAATTGAAAAGTTCTAGGGTGCCATGGAGCTATTTAAAGATACTCTAGAAACTAGTCAGTGCGTTTCCTTCGTGGAAGCGCCACGTTCGTATGATTTCCAGTATATCAGCTTCGGCACGCATTGCCTCAGGGAAAGGATCGAATGGCGCAGCCATATTGACGATCTGGACCGCGGCTTGATCTAAGAGTCTATGCCCCGAGGATTGCAATATTTGAATTTCTGAGACCTCGCCGTTTGGAAACAATGCGACCAGCATTCTGAGGCTTCCGTAAAGCTGCTGCTGTCTCGCTGTAAGTGGATAATTTATATTACCAACGGCTTCTATTCTTCTGCGCCAGCTGTCTAAATAGAGTGCGTCATGGCTTTTTTTTGTCGAAGCGGAAGAGATGGTGTATTTCCTGGGACGCTTTGCATAGGCTTGACGTTGTAGATCGAGCTGTGCCTGTAGACTCGCAATAGCGAGGCTTAGATCGTCGGGGGTAGATTCTTCGGACAGAGGTTTCTCATCTTCGGGTTCGATCTCATCAAGTTGCTGTTGAACCTGTTGCTCATTCTGAATCGAAGATACTATGGCGGCGTCTCGCACTTCTATTTCGTTTACGATCTCGGGTGCTTGTGGGATCGGTACAACTTCCTGAATCACTTCGTCATTGAAGTCAGACTTAAAGGGAGTGCTAGGTGCCGCAGGGCTATCGAGTGTGCCACTGCCTATTTGATTTTCCTGTGCTAGAAAATCTGCCTCGTCGGGAGCAAATTCGCTCCTGTACTGTGCCATGGTAATTTCGAGAGCGGGTTCGCTATTCAGCTCTTCAAGATAGGTAAAACCGACACCGAGAATTATGATTGCGTGAACACAAGCCGAGAGAAACACAGTAAAGCCGAAACGTTCTCGGGAAAGGGCCTCATCGCTAGTTGCCATGTATCCACCTTATTTGGGGCATTGCTGTAATCAGGCGGGGCTTAGTTTCGCCTGGATACAGTCCATCAGGTCGCCAGCTATGTCGAGATTAAAAGCCCTGTCTATCTCGCGTATGCAAGTTGGGCTGGTGACGTTGATCTCGGTAAGATAGTCTCCTATCACGTCGAGTCCTACGAAGATTAGGCCCTTTTCTCGAAGAGTAGGACCGATCTGTTCACAAATCCAGCGATCCTTATCTGTCAATTCCTGTGTTACGCCGCTGCCACCGGCGGCCAGATTTCCTCTGGTCTCCCCGGAAGCAGGAATTCTGGCAAGAGCATAGTCTACAGGCTCGCCGTCGATCATTAGTATGCGCTTGTCGCCGTTCACGATATCGGGAATGAACTTCTGCGCCATAATTTGCTGTCGGCCATTATCGGTTAGCGTCTCTATGACGACGCTTAAGTTAGGATCGCCAGCTTTAACACGAAAGATTGATGCGCCGCCCATACCGTCCAGTGGCTTGTATATAACGTCTTCGTGCTGTTTGTGAAATGCCTTGAGCTTTTCTTGTGAAGAGGCAACGATCAAAGGCGGGCAACATTGGGGAAATTGGGTGGCAAACAACTTCTCGTTGCAGTCACGCAGGCTTTGCGGATCGTTAACTATCAACGTTCCCTCACGTTGTGCCTGTCCTAATAGGTATGTGGAATAGATAAAATCCATATCGAACGGGGGGTCTTTGCGCATGAGAACTACATCCAGTTCCGACAGCGCGATATCGGTTTTGCTGCCAAGGCTGAACCAATCTTTCTCGTCATCTCTAACCGAGAGGATTTGAATTGTTGCTCGGCATTGGCCCTGATCAAGATACATGTCCGACTGCAACATATAGTGGATCACCCAGCCACGTTTTTGCGCGGCCAATAACATGGCCAGAGTCGTGTCTTTCTTCACAGAGATGGATTCGATGGGATCCATCACTACACCAAGTTTTACACCCATTCGGTCAATCCTGTAGTGAGCTGCAACAGAGGAGGCGGCTAGCTAATCCCATTGGATTATGGCCGCCGATAATAGGGCGAAATAATATCTCACTTTATCCACAGAAGCGATGTTCCAAACCTGTGGAAAGCCCCCAAATATAAAGAGGCTCCCTAGAATGATTTTTCAGGTTCAGCAGCAAAGCCGCTATAATGGCGCATCGTAACTAGGCAGTGAATAAAAGTGAAAATATTTGGAATGGCATGGGGTATTGGTGGGGTTTTATTATTACTGATATTCGCGATATTTAGGCTCGCGCCTATGGCGCTGGAGCTAGTGAACTCCTCTATGAGTCAGCTCCACTGGTTGGCCTTGGCTTTCAGCGTAATCTACATGGCCTATGCTGAAGGCTATAAGGGATTTCATCTAGGCTTCGCGCCTAGAGTCGTCGTTCGTGCCCGTTACCTCGCCGATAACCCGCGAGCGCTACATGTGCTGCTCGCGCCACTATTCTGCATGGGCTACATCTATGCAACTCGCAAGCGGCAGATTGTCTCCTTCGCGCTGACGGTTATGATCATCTGTTTTGTACTTATTGCTCGCAGCATGCCGCAGCCTTGGCGTGGAATACTAGATGCGGGAGTGGTTGTCGGTCTGAGTCTTGGTGTACTGTCGATTGCCTATTTCCTGATCATATCGAGCATAGATCCAGCTCGACTCACTATCTCAGCGGAAGTGCCAGATGACAGCTAGCGATGGCAATGAGGCGACGAACCCCGCTCAAAGGGGCAGCTGCGCCGTTGTGGTCACTTACAATCCCGATATAACGGCGTTACTGAAACTCGTCAGTCAGCTTAATAAGGAAACCGATTTTTTAGTCATCGACAATGGATCCGTCGCAATCGACGAGGTGGCAGCATCAATTGTGGTCTATACGCGTTGTATCGAATTAATTCGTTTAGATGATAACGAAGGCCTGGCAAAGGCTCTCAATCGAGGTATCAATTGGGCGCGTTTTAGAAATTATGAGTATGTGTTTCTGTTCGATCAGGACAGTAGCCTCTGCGACTTATTCATAGCGCGTATGATAGATGCTCACATCGAGGCGAGTCGTTTCAGCGAGAATGGCATAGCCGCAATAGGGCCTCGAATCATTAACCCTCAGACGATGCGCCATACACCATTTAAATTATTTAGCAAGATTTTCTGGCGTTCTGATCGATCCTTCGCAAGTCAGGAAAAGCATTTCATCGCTGATTTTCTAATTACTTCAGGATCCTTGCTCACTCTCAAATGTATCGCCGAGGTGGGAGACATGAAGGAGAGTTACTTCATTGATAATATCGATCTGGAATGGTGCTTTCGTGCGAAGTCGTTGGGCTTCGACCTAGTGGGTACTGACGCGGCTGTGCTCTATCACGCTATTGGCGAGCGTAGTTCCAATCCGTTGGTTAAGGCAGGGCTTTTTGCACAACACAATCCCTCACGTACTTATTATTCGAGTAGGAACAGAATTCATCTCTATGGCGCAGCCTATTCTCCCTTGGGATGGAAGTTGCGTGACATGATTCGCTTCACTCTAAAAGCATGCTGGCTATTGATAACTTCTAGTCAGCGCCGTCAATACTTTCAAACTATTCGCTCCGGCATACGTGATGCGAAGACACTGGCTTAGTTGCAGATGAGCGCTCAAGCAAAAATCGCTATACTGCTCTCGACCTACAACGGGGAGAAATTCCTCGCCGAACAGCTCGACTCATTACTGGCTCAGTCTCATAAAGATTTCATTTTAGTAGTGAGAGACGACGGTTCGCGTGACAGAACAGTCTCTCTTCTAGAGAGCTATGCTGGTGATCACCCAGCAAGAATTCTCCTCTTGCCTAGCGATGGCGAAAATCTGGGAGCAAGTGGGGGATTCGCTTTTCTTGTCGATTACGTACTTAAGAACAAAGAGTCTTTAGGGTTGCAGTCTGCCTATATGATGTTCTGCGATCAGGACGATACGTGGTATCCGCAGAAGATAGAGAAACTGTTGGCGGCGATGCTGGCAACGGAAGCAGACAACGATTCTACATTGCCCACAATTGTCCATAGCGATCTCGAAGTAGTTTCCGAACAAAATACGGTGATAGCAAAATCCTTGATCAGCTACCAAGGTTTAGAAATTGAGAGGAATACCTTTCCTAATCTCGTCATCAGCAATCTAGTGACAGGATGCACAGCGCTGATTAACGAGTCTCTAGCTGAGAAGGCGTTACCGATTCCTGAAAATGCGATCATGCATGATTGGTGGCTGGCCTTAGTTGCTACTGCATTCGGAAAATTAGTTTACCTAGATATTCCCTTGGTGCATTACCGCCAACATGGGAATAACGCCATTGGGGCAAAAGAGTTTACTAAGGTGTCTGTTGTCAGCATGTCATTGTGGAGTAGGATACTAGCGCGCAAACCTAGTGAGCATCTGATTGAGGTATCTATTCAAGCGGCAGAATTTAATCGCCGCTATGGGCCTCAGTTGTCTGGCAGAGAGCGGCTAGCCCTGCGACTCTGCATAGGGATGGGGATTAAGGTTGGACTTGTGCAGCGTCTCATGTATCGCTTGGCTCGACGTTTTTAGTTAAAAAGCTCGGCCAGGTTCTTTCGGAAGGTCTCTTGCGAGCAGTCTTCGATAATCGCTGCTAAGCCCGCATCTCGAATATCCTGCCAGAGCGTCTCGTCTTGATACAGCTTAATACATTGAGCTGCGTAGGCTTCAGGGGTGTCGCCCACGAGTAATTCCTTTGAGTCCTTCCAGCCCAGCTGCTGCGCAAGTAGAGGGGTGGTCACCGAAGGCAATCCGTTCGCGGCTGCCTCGTGAATCTTGTGTGGGATGCCTGCAGCAAAACGTGTCGGAGCAATGAACACGCGAGAGCTGTTATACATCTCCTCAATTGAGTCAACACGACCGGTGAAGTTGATGTTGTCTTTACAAATGGTTGCCAGCGAAGTCGCCGAATTGTCACCGACAACATTGAGCAGTATGTCGGGAATGGCCTTTTCAAGTATTGGGAAGACATTGATCAGAAACCACAGCAGTGAATCGACATTCGGTGAGCCTTCGTCTCGAAGCGCGCCTACGAATAGTAAGCCACTGCGCTGTGTAAATCCGTTGCTTCCGGGTTTGCTGCCAATGGTGTGCCCGAGCACAACCGTATTGCTATAGCCGTGTCGCTTGAAAATCTCGGCCTCGTTGTTTGATACAGCAACAATTTTT
>TARA_B110000037_G_scaffold95505_2_pt1 | contig 23448 bp, 18 predicted proteins | sample TARA_B110000037 | Tara Oceans TARA_B110000037 (sample SAMEA4397196) | marine metagenome | biome: Polar Biome; feature: [MIX] marine epipelagic wind mixed layer (ENVO:01000061); material: water (ENVO:00002006), including particulate matter (ENVO:01000060) such as... | depth 10-100 m
ATAAATCATGGATTAAATAATCTTAAAATTTAGTTGAACGTATCAACTAATAGTTTTCATTTGCAATCGAAAAAATAATTTAAGTGAATAAAGATAGAATAATGATTGGTAAATCAATGCATCAGGCCATGAGGTCGATGTTTAATGTTCTGAGCTCGGAATTTTTAAAAAACAGCATTCCTTTGTCTTCAGAGCAATATTTAATATTGAAAATAATTTCAAAAAACAAAAGAGTAATTCAACAAGAATTAGCTTGTATTCTAGATAAAGATAAATCAACCATATTGCGGCAAATCAACCATTTACAAGATAATTTGATGCTTGCTAGAATTGTTGATAAAACAGATAAAAGAAAAAATTTGGTCATGCTTACTCAAAAAGGAATGAACGTTTTAAACGATGCAGGAGCTATTCATAAAAATGCCGTTGAAATTTTATTAAAAGGTGTGTCAAAAGAGCAATTAGAATCTTTCAACGGAGTACTTGAAAGACTTTATCAAAATGGGATTAATTATAAAGTTGATGTTGTCAACCAATAAATTAAAAATATGAGTAATATACTAAAAATAAGAAGATCTGTGCTACTTGCAATATTGCTAGTTGTTGGTGGAATGATGTTAAATAGTTTTTTATCTGGATTAAAAAAGGCTCCAAAAGTAAAAGAGCAAATCGAAGTTTTTCCCTTGGTCAATACAGTTAAAGTTGAAGAAGGAGATTTTGTTGCAGAACTAGTTTATACAGGTAGATTAATTGCAACCAATAAAATTGACGTGTTTACTGAAGTTACAGGAATATTGAACCCTAATCCAAAGTCTTTTAAAGACGGTGTATTCTTTTCAAAAGGAGAAGTGCTGGTTGATGTGAATAATCAAGATACCGAAATGAATTTGATTGCAACCAGGGCAAATTTTCATAGTGTTTTAGCAAAACTTCAGGCTGACTTATCAACCGATTACCCCGATAATTTTATAAACTGGAAAAAGTATATCAGTTCATATAATCCTGAAAAAAGATTGGATTCGTTGCCTGAGGTGCTTAATGATCAAGAACGGAATTTTTTAATATCACGGAACGTTTATAATCTATATTATTTGCTTAAAAGCCAAGAATTAAAGCTTGACAAATTTACCATATATGCTCCTTTTGATGGGGTTATTCACAATGCCAATCTTTCACCAAAATCTCTGGTGAGAGCGGGTCAATCTATTGGTCAGTTTATTGGAATAGGTGAATTTGAGCTTGAGATTGGCGTGCCATTAGAGGACATATCCAAAGTTTCATTAAACGATACAGTAATACTTATTGCTGATAATTTGGATTTCGATTTAAGGGGTAAAGTTAATCGCATCGGTAAGTCCGTTAATCAAAACACTCAAACTTACAATGTGTATATAGAAGTTAATGATAAACGACTATCGGAAGGCCTTTACATGACATCAAATATTAAAGGAAAAAAGCAATCCAATACTTTTAAGGTTAGCCCAAACCTGATTATAGATGGACAATATGTTTATGTTCTTGATCAAGAAGAAAAGCTGCGAAAGGCTAAAATTAAAATAGTCCATGAATCTGTAAATACTGTTTTAGTAGAAGGGTTAAAGCAAGGAGATATATTGTTAAATCAAACAATAACAGAGGCTAAAGATGGATTACAAGTTAAGGTTGCTAAATAAAATTTAGAGATGAAAAGCTTAATAAATTATTTTATAAAATATCCCATTTCTGGCAATTTATTGATGATGCTAATATTAATATTTGGCATTGTTGGAATGATGAATATGCAGAGTACATTTTTTCCGCAAACTCCGGTTCGGAATATTATGATTCAAACCATTTATCCTGGTGCGTCTGCTGAAGAAATTGAAGAATCTGTTGTTCTGAAAATTGAAGATCAACTAACTGGTGTTACCGGAGTAGAAAGAGTTACGTCTACATCGAAAGAAAATTCTGCATCTGTAAACGTTGAGATTAAAAAACAGGCGGATATTGATGAGGTTCTTCAAAATGTAAAGAATGCAGTAGATCAAATTAGTTCGTTTCCTGCAAGCCTTGAGTCAGTTGATATATTTAAAATAGAACCAAAAAATGGAGCCATTAGCTTTTCAATTACTGGTAGCGACGATTTGTATATTTTGAAAAAATATGCACGTAAAATTGAACGTGATTTATTAGAAACCGAAGGAATAAGTAAAATCAATATTGCTGGTTTTCCTGACGAGGAAATTTCAATTGAGTTTAAAGAAAGTAAGCTTAAGGCATATGATATAACAATGCAAGAAGTTCTTGAAAAAGTTAAATCGAGTAACATTGATATAACTGGAGGGACTATTAAAGGTGAAAATGAAGAGTTTAAAATACGGTTAAAAAATAAATCATACACCGCTGAAGGTTTGCAGAATTTGACAGTTTTGGCAAATTCCAACGGAAAATTAGTACGATTAAAAGATGTGGCAGAGATAAATGACAAGTGGGCTGAAGCACCTGACCGTAACTTTTTAAATGGCAAACCTGCAGTAACCATCGATATTTCATATACCAATGACGAAGATTTAATTGGAATCGTGGAAGATGTTAAGTTATATATCGCAGATTTAAACGAAAGTCAAAACACCGTTCAGATAGGAATCATAAGCGACCGTTCGGATGTAGTTCAACAACGTATAGATATGTTGGTTGATAATGGGGTAAAAGGTTTCGTTATAGTATTAATTCTATTGGCCATGTTTCTTCATTGGAGGCTAGCTCTTTGGGTTGCATTATCTATTCCAATCGCCTTTGCAGGTATGTTTTTATTAGCTTCATTCTTTGACGTTACGATCAATGTAATATCGCTTTTTGGGATGATAACCGTAATTGGAATTTTGGTGGATGATGGCGTAGTAATAAGTGAAAATATTTACAGGCACTTTGAAATGGGAAAGTCAAGAACTCAAGCTGCTATTGATGGTACTACCGAAGTTATGCCGGCGGTATTTTCTGCTATTCTTACTACTATAATCGTTTTTTCAACCTTCTTTTTTGTTGAAGGTAGGTTGGGTGATTTTTTTGGCGAAATGGCATTTATTGTAATTGCCACGTTGATTTTCTCGTTGGTTGAAGGTTTGTTTATTCTTCCAGCCCATGTTGCACATTCAAAAGCATTAAATCGTGACAACAGCGACAATGCATTAATGAGGTCGTTAACAAGGTTTATGGATTGGCTAAAAAACAAATTGTACAGACCAGTTTTAGAGTTCAGTTTAAAAAACACTGCATTATCGATAGCAATTCCATTGTCTCTATTTATAATTACCCTTGGCGCTATGAAAGGCGGAATAATTCGATCAACGTTTTTTCCATCCATCGAAAGAGAGAACGTAAGCATATCGCTTAAAATGCCAGCAGGTGTTCAGGAAAATATTACGAAACATTATCTTGATCGAATAGAAAATGGTGTTTGGGAAGTAAACGAATTCTACAAAGAGTCATTGAGTCACCATACAGATATAGTACTTACCGTTGACAAAAGAATTGGGCCAGGTACAGGGAACTTAGGTTCGATGACAATAAACTTGCTTCCAGGTGAAATTCGAGAGGTAAGGCAAGCAGATGTTATCGTTAAACTTCGGGAAGTAATTGGTGAAATTCCTGGAGCTGAAGAATTTAGTTTTGGCTCTGGTAGCCCTTTTGGAAAGCAAGTCTCAGTGGCTTTGCATGGCGACAATATGATCGAGTTACGTGAAGTTGCAGAAAAATTAAAAGGTCAATTGAAAGAACTTACGGATTTAAAAGATGTTGGTGACAACGACCTTTCTGGCACCAAAGAAGTGATTATTAAATTAAAAGAAAAGGCTTACCTGCTGGGTGTTACTGATCAACAAATTATGCTTCAAGTACGCCAAGGATTTTTTGGTGGTGAAGTGCAAAGAATTCAACGTGGACTTGATGAAGTTAAAATTTGGGTACGCTACAACCTGGAGGAAAGAGCTACCTTAAAGCAGCTAAAACAAATGGAAATAAAGACAACCACCGGTGGTAAATATCTATTATCCGAATTGGTTGATTTTGATATTCAAAGAGGAGTAGTTTCTATAAGTCATACCGATGGGAAAAGAGAAATCATAGTTGATGCCGATATAGCCAATCCAAAAACATCGTCAATTGATTTAAACAATTTAATTGAGTCGGATTTATTGCCAGGATTATTGGCAAATTACCCTGACATTACCTATAATCTCGAAGGTCAGAGTAGGGAACAGGCAAAATCTACCAACTCAATGAAAAAAGTAGTTCCTATTGTTCTACTTCTGATGATTTCAGTAATAATATTAACCTTTAGGTCAGTATCGCAAACCTTAGTTGTAGTGCTTTTAATTCCGTTTGGGTTCATAGGAGTTGCTTGGGGGCATTACATTCACGATATGCAGATAAGTTTGTTTAGTGTTTTAGGAGGCATAGCTTTAATAGGTATTCTGATTAACGACGCTCTCGTATTTGTTAGCGCCTTCAACATAAATATAAAGCAAGGTATGAATTTCGATACAGCCTTAAAAGAAGCTGCCTTGAGCAGGTTTAGACCTATTGTTCTAACATCAATAACCACAATTGCAGGATTGGCGCCTTTAATTTTTGAGAAAAGTTTTCAAGCGCAATTCCTTATTCCAATGGCATTGTCAATTGCTTATGGGTTAGCGGTATCAACATTAATTGTTCTTATTATACTACCAATATTATTAATTTTTTCAAATCAGTTAAAGCGATTTATTCATTGGTATTGGTACGATGAAAAACTAACTACCGAACAAGTTGAGCCTGCTTTTAAAGAACTTAAATATGAAACGGAAGATGAAGATATTTAAATTAATTATTGTATGTATACTACTCATACAGTCGGCTGCAGCCCAACAGCAACTTTCCTTACAGGATGCTATAAATACAGCTATTGATAAAAATTATGCTGTTCAAATTTCGAAAAACAATGTTGAGATAATTGAAAATTTAGCTAATAAAGGGCAGGCAGGTTTACTTCCTATAGTTTCTGCAACAGGTACGGTTGATTACACAAACAACAACACCAAGTTGCAAATTGTAAATGCTCCTGATATTACAGAAATTGATGGTGCGGAGTCGTTTGCAACCAGAGCAACTGTTAAGGCAGTATATACCGTTTTTTCAGGTGGAGTAAATTCAAATAATTTCGATAAGCTTGTTCTAAACGCAGGGGTTTCAAATGCTGTGGGAAACCTTGAAGTTGAAACTATCGTTATGCAAGTAATCAGTTCTTTTTATAATGTTTTAAGAACTAAAAATAATTTAAAGGCACTTCAAGAAACAAAAAAAATATCGACTGAAAGATTACAAAAAGCAGAAAAAAGGAAACAATTAAGTGGTGGAACCAAGACCGAACTATTTTCTTCGCAAGTTGATTTTAATAAGGACAGTGTAAATATGATGAACGCTTCTCTGGCTTACCAGTCTGCGCAGATTTCGTTAAACCAACTTTTGGGTGTTGAGTTAAGTCAGGAGTTCAATTATCAATCATCAAACCTTGTTAACAGTATTCCTCCTTATGAAGAATTGAAAACAAACCTTGACAAAATGAATTCAAGTTTGATTTCTGCTAGATTAAAAGAACAAGCATCAATGCTTGATTATAAAATCGCAAAATCAGCCTATTCACCAAGACTCGACCTTAATGCATCATATGCTTATAGCAGATCAGAGGCAGAGGGAAGCATATTGGTATTTAATCAAAATACAGGGCCAGGTATTGGTTTGTCTTTAAGCATTCCCATTTACAGCGGTGGTAAAAAATCTAATGCTGTAAAAAATGCCCAAATTCAGTTAAAAAATAGCGAGTTACAAGTTAAGAACAACTTGCAATATCTAAATGCAAGTCTACTCATCGCTTTTCACGATTACACAAATTCTAAATCTTTAGTAGAGCTAGAAACAAAGAATTTTACTATTAATAAAGAAAATTTTGAGTATTCAAAAAAGCTTCATGATTTAGGACAGATAACGGGAATTGAATTTAGACAAGCACAGATAAACCTAATGCTAAATCAAAATAGTCTAAACAATTTAACCTACAACCTAAAACTATCCGAACTCGAAATATTAAGATTAACAGGATCTTTACTTTCAGATATTAAATAGGATCAAAACAGATTATAATATTCGATAGTCGATTTATTTTTCGGAGTTTAAAGGTTTTTATACATTTACAAAAACCTCCAAAGAAACCGGTATGAGTTTGTTAAAGAAAATTGGATATGGGCTTTTGGTACTGTTCGTTATTGTAATGGTATTGCCATTGTTGGCTCCAACCGATGTAGTATTTACCCGTTCAGTTACAATTGAATCGTCACCCAAATTTGTTTGGAACAATGTAAATACGCTTGAAGCGATGGACAGATGGTCTCCTTGGAACGAACTAGACCCTGAAATGACCAAAACCTTTAAAGGAGAACCAGGTTCGATTGGTTCTGTATCAAGATGGGAAGGCAACGATGATGTTGGAACAGGAGAGCAAGAAATTAAAGAGGTAGTAGAAGGAGTTAAAGTTACCACCGAACTTAGATTTATAAAACCATTTGAGGCAACTAACAAAGCTTTTGTGATGCTTGAAAAAGCTGACGGAAAAGTTAAAGTAACTTGGCAACTAGAGGCACATTCAGATTATCCAATGAATGTTATTAACTTGTTTATGGATATGGAAAAAATGATTGGATCTGACTTTGAAAAAGGACTCGGTTATTTAAAAAACATAGTAGAAGCTGAATTATGGTCAGCCACTTATTTAGGTTTTGAAATTAAGGCAGTTGATGCTGAAGAAACATATTATATTAATACCCATGATACCGTTCTTTGGTCAGAAATGGATCAATATTTCCCTGATAATATTCCACAAGTTTATAGTGCTGTTATGCAAGCAGGAGTGCCTGATGCAATAATAGGAATGCCAAGAGGATTCTATTTTTATTGGGATGACGAAAATGAAAGAACCGATATGGGAGTAGGAGTGCAAGTTACAAGTTCAAACATGACGTTGGAAGGATATGAAACCACAACGGTTAAAGCTGGCAAGACTTTAGTTTTGGATTATTATGGGTCATATAATGATTCAGAAAAAGCACATTTTGCTGTGGATGAGTTTATGACTGATCGAGGATTGGAAATGGGAGATATGGCTATAGAAGAATATGTTACAGATCCAACAACAGTTGAAAACGAATCGGAAATTCTAACTAGAATTACCTACTACGTTAAATAAAAGTTTGCAAAACAGAATGTTTAGCTGCAGGTCAAAAGCCTGGGGCTTTTTTTAGTATAATATGCAACATCACTTAACTTTTTTAATCATGATTAAACCACGTTTAGGTTGCTTCACTGCTCTCACAATTAAGTTGATACCTATAAAATATCATTGAGAGGAGGAACGACTTACCTTAAATCCTCTGTTTGTTCAAGTGTTTAATTTGAATAAACATTCACCTTGAAAAGATAGTAGAAAGATTAAGACTAATAGTTTTTATTTGTCTAAAACACCATTCCTACCTCTGCTTAAAGGTTGAACGGTTCCTGAGGTAGGATACCTGTATTTAAGATAGATCTGCCAGTATTTTTCCCCTTTTTAATCTTCTTTTCATTTTTAAATTATACCCCAAATCTATAGGGTTATCTAAATTCTGAAATGATGCAGGTCAATTCTGTGGGTGAGAAAACTATACCAGTAGGCTAGGGGAGGAGTTTTTCAACAACAGTTAATCTTTGTTCTAGCAATTCAATTCGCTCTTCAATGAATAGAGAGTTAACCCCAACCAAATTTTTATCGAAAAAAGTAGTAACAGGAACATTGAAATATTTTGAAATAACAATCAATTCCTTGCTGTTAATATCGGCTCTTTTAATAGTGTCGTAATAAGTCTGTTTGTTTTTTTTGCCAAGTGCTAAAGCAAAACCAGCAGGCGAGAAGTTGGAATTGTCAGCCATCAGTTCTTTTATTTTTTCACCAATATTCATAAGTATTGTTCTTTTTGTAATACGCTAATAATTAGTATATTGTAGTTATGTTAATGCTTTAATAAGATTAATTCTTTACTATAAGAGAAATTCTTAACAAAGGTAGTTAAGAAATATCCTTACTACAAGAAAGTCTCTTAATGTTTCTTGTAATCACTTGTTAATTAGGTATTTGATTGTGTATTTTTCTAGTTATTTAGAGGTTATCTTTATGAAATATTTCAATTACATCTAATCTCTGATAATCACAGATTACCTTTGTAAAAACAAGTTTCCAATGAAGATTACCCGTTTATATTTATCGCTGTTACTGTTGGTTGTAGCATCCTCTTGTGCTAAATCACAAGTCATACCTCTGAGTCATTCTAACCTTAGTAAAAACGCTGAGGGTAAATTAGTGTTAACAATGCCCATAACAAACCAAGAGGTCGTTCTATCTGAACCTGAATCAAAATATACATTAGCTCAGATGCAGGGAAACCCAGTGGGAACCGATACAAGTATTACTTTTAATTTTGGTGAAGGATTTAAGGGGAAAATGTTTTTCGGGTTGATTGATTACGAAAAAGCAATTCATGCCTTACCTGTTTTTAAAGGTGAGGTTATTTGGATTAAAAACGGACGTGCATCAATTAATATGGACAGGCTGCGCGGTAAATACGACATGATAGGCTGGGAACAAAAAGGAAACGGAGTTTTAGGGTACCGAGTGCTTGATCATCAAGGAAACTTCATCTTCGATGGGAAACTATATTTTGCTGGTACAGGGCCTTTCAAAGTAATCGAGTCTATTGTATTAGGACCCTTTGCTAACAAGATAACATCAACAAGCGCTGTAATTAGTTTTAAAACATTAACGCCCATTAAAGCTAGCGTTGAGTGTAATGGTAAGGTCTTTAAATTAGCCAAAGAATCGCTGAGTCATGAATTTCTTATTGAGAGTTTAAAACCAGAAACTAATTACACGGCAACCGTCTTTTTCGGCAAATTAAACACCCAAATTGATTTTGAAACAAGTCCTGTTATTGGCGCTAGAAAACCTTTTTCGTTTGCTTATGCTTCAGATTCAAGATCTGGAGCAGGTGGCGGAGAGCGTGCTATTTTTGGGGCAAACGCCTATACTATAAGCAGAATAATGGCCTTAAACGTTCAGCAAAAGGTAAAGTTCATGCAGTTCTCTGGCGATTTGATTAATGGATATTTAACCGATGCGCAAGAACAAAGTTTGCAGTATTTTAATTGGTATAAAGCTATTGAGCCTTACTCACAGGTGCCTGTGAATGTATCTATGGGGAATCATGAAGCTTTAATTTTTAAGTTTAAAACAAAAGAAAATCCTTACGGATATACCATCGATAAATTTCCTTTTGAAACCCACTCTGCAGAAAAATTATTCGCTGATTATGTGGTGAATTTTGAAAATGGACCTAAATCTGAAGATGGTTCAAAGTACGATCCATCAGATAAATCAACTGATTTTCCACCGTATAAAGAAACTGTGTTTAGTTATGAGTACGATAACGTTGGGGTAATTGTATTGAACAGCGACTATTGGTATTCGCCAAGTTTAAAAAGCTTTACAGCTATAAGTGGCGGTTTACATGGTTACATTATGGACAATCAAATTGAATGGCTTAAAACTGAGCTTATGCGATATGAGAATGATGCAAATATTGATCACGTTTTTGTAACGCAGCATACGCCTTGTTTTCCTAATGGTGGCCATACCAGAGACGATATGTGGTACAAAGGCAACAACGATTTTCGTCCGTTTGTTGCTGGTAAGCCAGTTGAGAAAGGCATTCTTGAACGTCGAGATGAGTATCTTGATTTGGTTGTAAATAAAAGTTCAAAAGTTAAGGCCATACTTACTGGCGACGAGCATAATTACGCAAAAACCGAAGTAGGACCAAATACCAACATTTATCCTGAGGATTATAAATTGCCAAAGCTTACTTTATCAAGAACCATTTATCAGATTAACAATGGTAGCGCAGGTGCACCATATTACGCTCAAGAAGAAACTCCTTGGACCCCTTTTGTGTCAGGTTTTAGTACTCAAAATGTTGTTGTGTTTTTCGATGTAGAGGGCAAGTTACTATTCATGCGCGTTTTAAATCCAATTACGCTTGAAAAAGTAGATAATTTGAATTTTAACAAATAGAAATGAACCTCAATCAAGTAACAGTTCCGTCTTCCAATATTCCTAAATCAGTTGAGTTTTATAAAACATTAGGGTTGAAAATTATTGTTTCGTCGCAGCATTATGCCCGTTTTGAAGTACCAAACGGAGGGGCTACATTTTCGGTTCACTTAACTGAGCGTTTTGAAAACGAAAATGGGGTAGTCGTTTATTTTGAATTTGATGATGTTGATGAGGCATTGGAGAGGCTTCAAAGTAAAGGATTAGTATTCGAGGAAATGCCTGAAGATAAGCGGTGGCTGTGGCGTAAAGCATTAATCTTTGATCCAGATGGAAACAGAATTATTTTTTATCACGAAGGTGAAAACCGCTTGAATCCACCATGGCGGGTAAAAGAGTGACCATTAATTCCATTTTCATTTAAAACAGTGAATTTTAATTCACTGTTAAAGCTCTTAATTACTAAAGTTTCAATCATTAGATTTGGCAAAATTTTAAGTATGGCTAACAATCTTGTAGCATTTGTACTAGACTCAAATTCACCTTCAAAAGAATTTTCGCAAGTTATAGGCGGGTTTAGTAAACAAAAATCATCGTTTAAGCTTGCTTTAATTGGTGATAATCCATCTATTGTTGATTCGAAAGGACTTCAGCAGATAATTCAAGATAACAGGGCTCTTATTTTTAAAAACTTTTCAGATTTTCAGAATTGGTCCTCAAACACAACAGAATTTGATTCGCTGTATTTTGCATCAGCTAAGAATATTGCTAACTTAAATGCTGCTTCTGAACTAATTGAAAATTCATCTCTGAATTCTTTCGAAGCCATTAAACTAATACCCGAATTTACTTCAAAAACTAAGATTCCATTCATTAATAAACTAGTTAACCTTACAACCCAATTGTTTTCAGGAGTACAAACTTCTGATCACAACAATTTGTTTATAGGCTTGTCATCCGAAGCTTTTAACTCAATATCAAGTTCAACCTTTTTTAATCGACTTAAACTTGATGAGTTGCTTTTTATGCTTGAAAAAGCAGCTTCGTGTAAAGGTTTTGAAATCAACGAAAAAGCAATTGGTTTTTCAAAAATTCACAAAACCGAAAATGTTTTAAAATCAATAGTTAATACCAAAACTGTAGGACTTAAAAGTAGAGTTACTTATATGGTTGGCGAAAGCTTGGCTGAAATTAAACGGAACGGGATTGAGTGGAACAATGGCAACAGCGGAATTTACAGGTTGCTGTTTTTTGCTCTGTCCTTATTAATGGTTGTGTTACTTCCAATAATAAGCTTAGGCTTTGGTATGACATGGGATGAGCCTGATAACGTGCGCTACGCTGAAGATATTTTAAAGTACTTTTTTAGCTTTGGAGAGGATAAAAATGTTTTGGATATCACCAATCCAAAAAATCGAGTTTATAGTCATTTGGTGAATTACGGTTTGTTTTTCGATTCGTTTTCAGCCCTTGTAAATAAGATTACCCCATTTGGATTGTATGAAACCCGACACATGTTAAATGCTTTATCTGGTTTTGTAGGAATGTTCTTTGTTGGATTGCTTGCCAGGGTAGCCGGTAATTGGAGAATGGGGTTGATCGGTTTGGTAATTATGCTTTTTTCACCCTACTTTTTTGGTCATTCAATGAACAACCCAAAAGATATTCCTTTTGCATCGGGGTTTATTATGTCGTTGTATTTTATTGTGAAATACCTTAAGCAATTACCAAAACCTAAAACGAGCACGCTGTTGCTGTTAACCCTTTCTATTGGCTTGGTAAACAGCATAAGAATCGGTGGTTTGCTGTTGGTTGCTTTTATGGGTTTATTTACTGGAATAATGTGGCTGTATCAAGCAAAACATAAAGGCTTAAAAACAGCGGTTGCAAGAATTTTGCCCTATGCTAAGTATGTAATTGGAGTAGCCACCGGAAGTTACCTTTTAGGTATTTTACCTTGGCCTTATGCTTTGCAAGCGCCTTTCGAAAACCCTTTTTTAGCCTTACAAAGTTTTACCAAATTTAGTAATGTAACTATTTACGAAGTTTTTGAAGGTAAGAGGATGTTTATGAATGAAGTGCCTTGGTATTATATTCCTAAATTGATGATTATCGGTAATCCTTTGTATTCAATATTTGGAGCTGCCTTATGTCTAGTGCCGTTGTTTATCAAAAATGGACATCAATTAAAGCTACCAATATTATGGTTTGCTGTATTTTCCTTAGTGTTCCCAATATTTTATGCGGTTCAAGGCGACTCTACTTTATACAATGGTTGGAGACATTTTCTTTTTGTTTATCCTGCCATGGTTGTTTTGGCTGCTGCCGGATGGGAGTATTTATTACAAATATTTAAAGCCAAATTTGTTCAAATTGCGGTGACGCTCGTTTTTACAGGGTTGGTTGTTAATACGGCGGTTTGGATGGTTAAATACCACCCAAACGAATACGTTTATTTTAATGAGTTTGTAGGAGGCTATTCAGGTGCTTATGGCAACTATGAGCTCGACACCTACGGCAATGGAATAAGGCAAGGTTTTAAAACGCTAGTTGAAGAGTTTCCTGAGGTAACTGAAAAGAAGTCTCTAATTGCTTTTAATATGACTGGTTGGGATTGGCAACATGAAGATACTAAAAACTATTTTGATGATTCAGTGCGAGGTACATGGGTAAGAGAATATGAAAGATTGAAAAAGCCTTTTGATTATGCCGTATTTTTTCCAAGAACCTATACTAAATCTGAGTTAGAAAAAGAATCATACCCCCCAAAAGGTACAGTTTATATAGAAGAAGTGGAAGGGAAGCCTTTGTTTGCAATCGTTAAAAGAGAAAACGATTACATGATGAATGGCCATAAGTTCACGGCTAAATCAAATTTCCCTGCGGCAATACCTGAATGGTTAAAGGCTATTGAGTATGACCCATTGAGTGAAGAAGCTTGGAGGAATTTAGGAATGTGTTATTTAAATATGGGACAAAACGATCAGGCTAAGAATGCACTTAAAAAAGCAATTGACATTCGACCTGAGAGTCATATTGCCCATGGGTATTTAGGTGTTTTGAATTCAAGAATAAATAACCTTGAAGAGGCTAGAAAAGAGTATCTTAAGGCAATTGAGTTAAAGCATAACTATACTTTCCCTTACATGCAATTGGCAAACCTTTACATACAAAATGGTTTGTACAGCGATGCATTAAAATACTATAAAAAAGGACAAGAAAAATTAGGGAGAAATGATGCTAATGTGCTGAATCAAATGGGAATTTGTTATTCTAAATTAGGCAGTTTAGATCAAGCCATTATCTATTACAACTATTCAATTCAAGTAAATCCACAGTTTTCAGATGCCTACCTTAATCTAGGTTATGCTTATCAACAAAAAGGGGATGAGGTAAAAGCACAAGAGTATTTTGCAAAGGGTCAACAATTTAAAAAATAAAAATGAATATTACCATAATTGGTGGCGGTATAACAGGGCTTGCTTCAGCATATATAGCTGCTAAACAAGGAGCAAAAGTTACAGTGCTTGAAGGAGCTGATAAGCCGGGTGGTTTGCTTAATACGTTTAAAATTGGTGAAACTGATTTGGAGTTTTTTTACCATCATTTCTTCACGCATGATGCTGAAATTAATTGGTTAATAAAAGAATTAGGAATAGAGCAGGAGCTGATGTTCGTTAAAACATCAATGGGGGTTTACCGCAACAATAAAATCTACGACTTTAATTCTCCTCTTGATCTTTTTAAATTTTCGCCTATTAAGTTTTTTGACAAATTTAAGTTTGGCTTAAGCTCCATGTATTTGGGCAAGATTGCCGATTGGGAAAAGTTTGAAAATGTGTCTGCACTTGACTGGTTTTATAAATACGCTGGTAAAACATCTACAGACTCGCTTTGGAAACCAATGTTGGATATTAAGTTTGGACCTTATGCTAAAGATGTTCCTTTAGCTTGGATGGTTGGTAGAATGAAGCAGAGGCTTAGTTCACGTAAAAGTGGGGACGAACGTTTGGGGTATTTGAGGGGATCGCTTAAAACACTTCTTACGGCATTGTTAGGTAAGCTTGATGAATTAGGTGTTGAAATAAAAACCAATTGCAAGATTGAATCCATTAACGTCGATAACAATAAAGTAATATCCGTTTCAACAAACAATACAACGTTTGATAAAGGTCCGTTTTTGTTTACCATTCCAACCTTGTTTTTAGCTCCATTGGTTAAGAATATTGCACCTGAATTACATAAAGAACTTGAAAATATTGAATATTTCGGGGCTGTTTGTACTGTGCTTGAAATGAACAAGCCTTTATCTGAAATCTATTGGTTAAACGTCGCTGATGAAGGATTCCCATTTGGTGGTGTAATTGAGCACACCAATTTTATAGATAAAGAAAACTATCAAGGTAAAAACGTAGCTTATTTATCAAGGTACTTTGCCCATTCAGAGCCTATTGCTAAAATGAGTGACGATGAAATTAAAGAAGTAATGCTTGCTCCATTAGCCAAGATTTATCCTGATTTTAAAATGGAGGATGTTATAAAAGTTCATGTGTTTAAAACCATGACAGCAGCAACTGTTTGCGATTTAAATTTCTCAACAAAGGTTCCCAATAGTAAAACCTCAATAGAGGGGATGCATATTGCTTCAATGCCTCATATTTATCCTGACGAAAGGTCGGTAAACAATAGCATCAGAGTAGCAGCAGAAGTAACCAAACAAATGGGATTTGATTCTGGGTTTGTTCCCAAAGGACAATCTATGTCAGGGATGTTAGGATTTTAGATTGATTAATCTAAATAAGAATTAAGGAAATCGAATTTTATATAAAATTGGCAACGAAAAATTTTAAGATACCTATTTTTTTAACAAAAGATTAAAAACTGAACTTTATGATCTCAAAGGTGTTATTACAACGATAAGGTGTTTATAAAAGTAACCAGTAGAGAAAAATAGCACATCACAATAACTTATTATTGTAAAATTAAAAACTAAAGAATGCAGCAAAACCACTTAAGATTCGTAGATCCAAACAAATCAACATTTCAAAAAGTACTTCGACAAAGAGTAAATAACTATTTTAAAGAGAATAATATTAGTAAATATGCTAACAATCAAATGATTCTTAAAACGGTAGTTCTTCTGTCGTTGTACATTCTTCCGATTGTGTATCTTATATTATTTCCGGTATCTTGGCCAGCCGGCCTTTTTTTATGGGCAATAAGTGGTTTCGCAATGGCAGGGGTAGGTATGTCGGTTATGCACGATGCTAATCACGAATCATATTCAAAATCAAAATCAACGAACAATTTGGTTTCTTTTTCATTGAATTTGTTGGGTGGATATCGTCCTAATTGGAAATTGCAGCACAATGTATTGCACCATACTTATACTAATATTGATGGGTTTGATGATGATATTGAGGATAAATTAATTTTAAGATTTAGCCCTCATACAACAAGCAAGTGGTATCATAAAATTCAACACACTTATGTGTTTCTGTTTTACGGAATTATGACTTTGTATTGGGTTACAGCAAAAGATTTCATTCAGTACGCAAAGTATTACAGAAGTAATTTAAACACCAATAAAGGCATTGATAATGTATATGCAATAGCACGAATCACATTGTTAAAGATTCTGTATTTTATTGGTTTTGTTGGATTACCAATTATGTATGCGGAAATTCCTTTTTATCAAGTAATGACAGGGTTTATGTTAATGCATTTCATTTCAGGTGTGACCTTAACAACCACTTTTCAGTTGGCTCACACAGTTGACGGTACTCAACATCCTCTTCCTAATAAAGAAGGAGTAATTGAAGATAATTGGGCAATTCATCAAATGAAAACAACCATGAATTTCTCTAAGAAAAGTGCATTTTTAACTTGGTATGTAGGTGGATTGAATTATCAAGTTGAACATCATTTGTTTCCAAATATTTGCCACATACATTATCCTAAAATTGCTCCAATTGTAAGATCAGTAGCAAAAGAGTTTAAAGTTCCTTATTTGGAGCATGAAACTTTTGCCCAAGCCTTATCATCGCACATTGGTTTGATGCGAAATATAGCCTAGTAAAAGAGTTATTTGATGTTTTAATTGTTGTTCCTGGTGATTACTCAATTAAATAAAAAGCTGGGTTCAGGTTGGTGGTTGTTTCTTGCCATTCCAATCTTATCTATATCATATCTATTAGCACCTTTAACAGGAGACGTAATCGTATCAATCGGTGCCTCTGTTCAGGCCGATTACTTGGAAGGTAACTGGTTTCAGAAAATATATAACTCCTGGAACTTAAGAGGAATAGGTTACAAATTCGTTATTTTCTTCCTTTATAAAATTTCGCAAGTTTTCCAATATCCATGGCAAGACAATAGCCAATTTCAATTCGTATTCAAATTCATTTATATGCTTTTTATGGGAACAATTTTATTTTGTTCTTATAAAATATTGAAACCAGTATACAATGCAGATTCAATATTAAAAAAGTATTCTTTGGCAACCCTTTTAGTAATACTATGCGGAGCCTATAATGTTATTGGAGAACCTGAAGAAATAGCATTTGTCCTTTCTTGCTTAATGATTTCGTTTGGCCTGTCTCACAACAAATGGTTAAACTCTCTTACGGGTCTTTTTCTTGTCATTTTATTTTCATTAAAAGCGGTAACCATAGTGTTTGCTTCAGCACCTACATTAATTTTTATTTTGTTGTTAGGTAAACAAAAACTTAAAACAATAGCTATTAGTTATGCTGGCTTTACTCTTTTAGGAGTTGGAGTTTACTTTCAATTTCTAGGAAAAGAGCTTAACGATTTATACGAGGCAACTAAATATCAAACTTCGTTTACTTTAACAAAAGCTGTTTATTACAATGCCAAAGGAACACTACAAAATTTAATAGCTTATCAACCAATGGTGTTGTTTTCATTAATTCTATTTCCATTTATTAAGTATTCGAAAATAGATAAAAAGGAAGTCGCAGCTGTGGTTTTGGTATTCATTACAATGCTATTGGTGATGACATTACAGGGGCGTTTTTTTAATTATCATTTCATTGTTCTGTATCCTATTGCCGTATGGACATGGTATCAAATAGTAATGAAAAACAACCATTATTTTAAAAAATTGAGTTTCAAATGGCTGCTTGTATTTCCTATTGGGTGCTATTTCTTTTTTAGTTGGGTTTACAACGATAAACTACCAGCAAACGGTCCAACATCAAACAATCAATTGTATATTAAACAAAATTTTGAAGTTCGTGATTCCATATATTCAGCTGTTTCTAGTACTATTAGTGATCCAACATCAAATGTTTTGTATTTGACCGATGGAGCTGCAAATTACTTTATGCCAAACCCATCCCATCTAAGGCATTTTTATCCATTGCCTTTGCAACGAATTGTAATAAATAATCAATTGCCACAATTGAAAGCTCATCAGAACGATTTAAACTCAATACTAACCTATCAAGGAGACTTTGTACTTGTAAATCACGCATGGTTTAAACTTAGCTTTTACCCTAATTTTATAGAGAAGCTCGAAACCGAGTATGAATTGGTGTTAGAGCACAACAGAAGAAAATTTACGGCGAAACCTGTACAGCTCTATAAAAGAAAGAACATTTGAGTAAATAACTTAATATTGCGGCATGATTTCAGTAGTAATACCATTATATAATGAAGAAGAAAATATACCTCAGTTAAGCAGACGGCTTAATGAAGCTACCAAAAACTGGAAAGATGACGTTGAGGTTGTTCTTGTAAACGATGGTTCGTCAGATAGGACTGAAGTTATGCTAAACGAAATAGCATTAGCTGACGATAAATACCAAATCATCCACTTTTCAAGAAACTTTGGACATCAGCCTGCAATTTCTGCTGGTATTAAACATGCGAAAGGTGATGCCATAATTATAATGGATGGTGATTTACAAGACCCACCTGAAATTTTAGAAGACTTTATAGCCAAATGGAAAGAAGGTTACGATGTAGTTTATGCAATCCGTACAAAACGAAAAGAAGGATTTTTTAAAAAGGTTGCCTATTCTACATTTTATAGAATTTTACATGCCATTTCAGATATTGATATTCCTTTAGATTCTGGTGATTTTTGCTTAATGGACCGCAAGGTTGTTGATGCAATGAATGATCAGATGCCGGAGCATTTAAGGTTTGTTCGAGGCTTGAGGGCTTACGCAGGGTTTAAGCAAATAGGATTGAGCTATGAACGCCATGAAAGAGCAGCAGGTGAGATTAAATTTACCTTTACAAAGCTGGTTCAACTTGCTTTAGATGGACTGTTTGGATTTTCGACATTTCCCCTTAGAATGGCAACCTATTTCGGCTTTTTGGTTGCAATTCCTTCGTTTTTAGCTGGTATCTTTTTCATAGTACACAGAATATTCGATTTTAAACTCTTAGGTTATTCGCCACAAGATACTCCAGGTATCGCAACTTTAGCGGTAGCCATCTTTTTCTTGAGTGGCGTAATGCTAATTATACTTGGTATTATTGGTGAGTACATTGGTCGTATTTACATTGAAGTTAAAAAACGTCCGTTTTACATCGTTTCCAACACGGTTTCTAAAAAGTAATTTCCTTGAAAAAGATTGTTTCAATTACCTTAGGTATAGCGGTAAGCATTATTGCTATTTATTTGATATTTAGAAATATAGATGTTTCTACTTCAATCGATAATTTAAAGGTTGTCCCGGTTTATTCTGTACTTGTTTTAATGGCCATTTATTTGTCAGGCTTTGTGCTAAGAGCTTTGCGGTGGCGGTTGATGTTGGTTAATCTAGAATCGCTTTCATTCAAAGTATGGTTGAATAGTATTGTTGTTGGCTATGCAGGTAATAATGTTATTCCTGCTAGAGGAGGAGAACTGCTAAGAATGGAACATTTTAGTAGAACTTCTGGGGTTTCTAGAACCATTAGTTTGTCGTCGGTGTTAACCGAAAAAATATTGGACGGATTAAGCTTGTTATTAATCTTATTGTTGGTCGTTTGGCTTTATCCAGGTGACTTACTATCTATTGTATGGTTTAAGTCACTTTTTGTATTGGCTAATTTAATATTTGTAGGTGCAATCAGTTTCTTAATTGTATTAAAAGCATTCGGAAATCACATTATTGGATGGCTTAAACAGAAACAAGGCGTTTTTTTTAAGCTAGGGGATCTGTTTGGTAAAATTGTAGAATCTCTTGGTTTTATTCAGCCAAACTTAAAGTCTTTAGTCATACTGCTTATTGGAGCTAGCATTTGGGTGGTAGAAGGAGGAATGTTTGTTTATGCATTTTCATTACTAATGCCTGATCAATCAGTTTTTATACTTGGTTATTTGACTTTGGTTGTTGTCAATTTTGGGATTTTGATTCCTTCGTCACCAGGCTATGTAGGTGTATTTCAAGCAATGACCGTTTTGGCATGTTCAATAGTTGGTATAGCTGAAGAGCAAGCGCTATCTGTATCGTTGTTAATTCACGGAAGTCAATTTATTCCTATAACCTTATGGGGATTACTAATTCTAGGAAAAGGGCTTTTCTCTAAAGTAAAGCAAGAAGCTAATTAGCGTTTATTTCTTTTTAAATCTTCTGTTGAAATTTTTATCACCTCGAGTTTGAGGTTTCTTGTATTTCTTGGCAATTGTACGTCGGTATGAGCCACCCTGGTTCGTTTTTTGATTCTTCTCACTTTTCTCATGGTATTTAGAATCATCATCTTTTAGCTTAACATGAATGTTTAATTCACGAACATCAGGTTGCTCATCAGGAGTAAGGCTTTTAGAGATTTCAACTTCTTCAGGAAACTCAATCATCGGCATTTCGTAATTCATTAATTCCTCAATATCCTCTTTTCTTCGATTCTCTTTAGCGGTAGTAAACAATAACGATTTACCAGTTTGCTCAGCTCTACCAGTTCTACCAATACGGTGCATGTAATTTTCAGGAAACATAGGTGTATCCATATTGATTACGTGGCTAATTCTGTCCAAATCCATTCCACGAGCCATAACATCGGTAGCAACCATAATGCGGTTTTCACCTTCGTCAAATTGCTTTATAGAACGCATTCTATAGTTCTGTGTCTTATTCGAATGAATAACACAAAGCTCGTTTTCAAATTTTTCTTTTAATCCTTCAAACAATCTATCTGCAGTTCGTTTGTGCGATACAAAAACAAGTACTTTTTTGTACTCTTCTTTGTCCTCTAAAAGATGATTAAGCAGATTTACTTTAGTGTAAAAATTGTCAACCATATAGCCTGTTTGGCTAATGTTATCAAGTGGAGTACCACTTACAGCAATTGATACTTTGACGGGGGTGACGAAGTAGTCTTCAATCATTTTTTCCACATCCTCAGTCATGGTTGCTGAAAACATGATGTTTTGTCTTTTTTCAGGTAATAATTCAAAGATGTTTGTCAATTGAAACCTAAAACCCAAATCAAGCATTACATCAACTTCATCAATAACCACTTTTTGGATGGCTTTAAGTTGTAAGGCCCTGCTTAAAGCTAAATCATAAAACCTTCCAGGAGTTGCAACAACTATATCGCAACCATCATCAAGCGCACGTCTTTGTCTGTTTATATTTACACCACCAAAAACTCCAACTACTCGAATATCCATGTATTTGGAATAACTCTCTATGTTTTGAACTACCTGCTGCACCAATTCGCGAGTAGGTACTATTACTAAAACCCGAGGAGTTATTTGAAGTGAATATTTCAATTCTTTTAGAATAGGAAGCATGTAAGCAAAAGTCTTTCCTGTTCCAGTTTGAGCAATCCCAACCATATCTCTTCCAGATAATACAACTTTGTATGAGTCCGCCTGAATAGGGGTAGGAGTGCTAAAGCCTAAGTCATCAATTGCATTTAACAATTGATTTGACAGTTTTAATTCTTGAAAAGAGTTCATCTAAAGGGTTTCGCCAAAAGTAAAGGTTCTTTATAACCTAAAGCAGCATTGTTTCATTGAAGTCTAACATTCCCAGAAATAGAAATTATTAGTTTGGTTTAACTCAAATCCTATTGAAGGATATAATTGATTACCTATTGTATTTGATTTTTCAGTTTCTAACATTAACCCAGAGCTGCTCGTAGCCTTGGCTATCTGTTTCGCATTTTCAATCAATAATTTTGAAATTCCATTACTTCTGTAATTTGAATTTACAAACAGGTCATTAAGAATCAATAAAGGTTTCATTTGGGTGGATGAAAAACTTGGATAAAGTTGTGTGAAACCAACTAGTACTTTAGCAGTTTCTGCAACTAGAATTGTAGAATCATTTAACGTTAATCGAGATGTTAAAAATAATTTTGCTTCGTTAACATTAGATTGTTTTTTATAGAAAACCCTGTAAGAATCAAAGAGAGTTGATAATTGGTCAAGATCTTCGATTGTTGCTTTTCGTATTTGAGTTGTCATAGTTTTAGATTTTCAATGCTTTTGGATTGAGTTAAACTTTTTAGTTCATCTTCAAGTTCTGTGAACTGACCTGACTTTGCTGATTTCACAATTGTTCCATTATCAATAACATGAATTTCATCACAAGTATCAGCTAACGTTGAATATATGTGAGAGGAGATTAATACAATTTTATTCAATTCTTTCAATTTCTTAATAATCTCAGTAATGATAATATTACTCTGAAAATCAACGCCATTGAATGGTTCATCTAAAACAAACACTTTATTTTTTTGGAGAAGACACCCCGTCAAAGCGAGCTTCTTTTTCATCCCGGTTGAATAAGTACTGGCATATTGATTAAGTGGCAAATCAAAAATATTCTGATCTTCAAAGTTTTCAATTTTAATGAATCGAGCGTTGCAAACAAGTTGTAAATACTCTTTTCCTGTTATTTTTTCAAATAGGAAAGGGTTGGTTGCTAAATAACCCAAACTCGTACTTAGTTCTGTTTCTGATCTTATAATATTGCCTCTATATGACTCTAAACCAGTTATACATCTAAACAAAGTGGTTTTACCAGCGCCATTTTGGCCTACAATACCATAAACTTTACCTTTTTGTAGGGTTAATGATACTCCTTTTAAAACTTGATTACTGCCAAACGATTTAGTAATATTTTTAATTTCAATCATGCAAATAAGGCGTTAATGAATCAATTGACTTTGAGTAAAAATATGGAATAAGTAACAGTAATAAAGGGGGAAGCAACATGCAAACTCCTAAACCAATGGCTTGATTAATATTCAACCCTGTTGGGTAGTATGCGTATTTCCCCAAAATAGAAGTTATTACATATAGTAATCCCAACAGAAGACCGCCTAAAATGATATGAACTTGGGTAATGTTAAATACTAGTAACAATAAAACCAGCGGTGATGAAAGAAGTAATGCGTATTTAATGCTTATGATAGTCTTGTATTGTAAAAATTGTTTTGAGGAGTGTTGGTGCACCCAAACATAAAATTCAGGCTCTGAAACACTGTAATACGAGATAATAGTGAACATAATTAATGCTAACCCGAACATACCAAGATTGAAATTACCTACAACCGCTGAAATGATTACCAGAGCTACTGATACAATGTAAACCAATAGTGATCGCCTGAAGCCAACCGTAAACTCAAAAGGGAACATGTAGAATGGAGTAGGAATAGATTTGTTTAGCTTTAATTTGGTTGAATGATAGGACAGTAAAATTACTGTAACTAGCAGAGCAATTGACATTGCAAAGTGTTGGAAAACCATTAGAATTAATGCAAATAGCAATGACAGGCTAAGATTTTCAATAATTCTAATTTGCAAAAACTGTTGGTTTGAAAAATTGAATTTTAAAAAGTCATTTTTTTCTTTTTGAGAAGTTAACATCACGGCACCAATGCCGGCACTAGAAACAATCAATGAACCAAAACCCAAATTTTTACAAATAAATACTGAAGTTCCTATAATAAAAAGTAGTAAAGCTAAAACACCTATTAGAGGATGAATTCCAAACTCTGCAATGGTTCTAAGAATCATTTTATAACGTAAATAGAAGTACAATTTCATCGTTTGGCAATTTTAAACTTTATGTTCTAATACCATGTAATTTAGAAATGTTAATAAAAGTTACATTTCTAAAGAACCAACTGAAATAATTAGATTGAGTCGCCGTTAGAAATGCCTATGAAAACCAATTCTATTCTTCTTTTTTAATTATTAACCTTAGTTTATTTAGGATGTGAAAAGAATCAAAAAAATGAATTCAAATTTTTAGAAAACTTATGGAGATGTTTATGAAGACAAAACAAAGCTTAACCTAATACATCGACAACATAATATATTGTTGGGG
>TARA_B110000037_G_scaffold33898_2_pt1 | contig 23193 bp, 25 predicted proteins | sample TARA_B110000037 | Tara Oceans TARA_B110000037 (sample SAMEA4397196) | marine metagenome | biome: Polar Biome; feature: [MIX] marine epipelagic wind mixed layer (ENVO:01000061); material: water (ENVO:00002006), including particulate matter (ENVO:01000060) such as... | depth 10-100 m
TTCGGCGCTTCAGTCCCGTCGGGTCATTTCTACGAAAACATCCTCAAGTGTAGCCTTGTCGCGGAAGATAGAGCGAAGCGGCCAGTTATTGAGCACGGAGATCGCGGAAATGGACTGGCGGGTGTCTGTGCGAGAGTCCGACCAGACGGTGTAGCGGATCCAGCCGTCCTCCAGGTCTTCGGAGCTGACTTTTTTTACATTCGGAAGCTCGGAGAGAATGGGTGTGGTAATGTCCTTTGGTGCCTGGAGCTCACACTGAATGCGGCCGGCGGTGCGCATTTTCGAGATGAGGTTCTGCGGGGTGTCGGCGGCCTTAATCTTTCCGTTGTCGATGATGACTACGCGGTTGGCGATCATTTCGACCTCTGAGAGGATATGGGAGGAAATGAGAACTGTGTGGTTCAGCGCGAGGTGCTTGATGAGCTCGCGGATCTGGCGAATTTGGATGGGATCGAGGCCGTTGGTGGGCTCGTCGAGGATGAGTAGATCAGGCTGGTGGACGAGGGCATCAGCTAGGCCAACCCGCTGGCGGTAACCTTTCGAGAGGGTCTTGATCATTTTCCGGCGAACTCCCTCAAGTCCGCAGGTGTCGATGACGTGGGAGACCCGACGGCGGGCGTCGTTATTGGAAAGCCCCTTGATCCTAGCGCGGAAGGAGAGGTATTCGCGGACGCGCATGTCGTCATAGAGAGGCACGTTTTCCGGCATGTAGCCGATGCGTTTCCGGGCTTCGATGGACTGGCGGAAAATATCAAAATCGGCGATTTTCGCGGAGCCGGAGGAAGGCGGCAGGAAGCCGGTGAGCATACGGATCGTGGTAGTCTTACCTGCGCCGTTGGGGCCGAGAAATCCGACGATTTCGCCTTTGGCGACGGAAAAAGAGATATCCCGGACTGCGAGATGGCGTCCGTATCGTTTGGAGAGGTTGTTGACTTCGATCATGTGGCTGGGCGGAGGGCGGGGAAATCCCTGTGCTGCAGGGGCGATATTTTCAGGCTGCAATGGTTGACGCGAGCCTGCCAGTCCATTACTAGACGTCGTGCGCGCTTCGCCAAGGGGAATTCACTCCAATGTTCGGCTCGCGGAGAAAAAACAGCTCATGAATTCATCGGTTTCGGCACGACTCAATGCGGACTTGTTAGACGAGAAATATGCTATGTGGTGCGAGGATCCTAGCTCGGTCGAGACGACCTGGTCCTCATTTTTCGAAGGGTTCGAGCTGGGCGTTTCCCAAGCAAAGGCGAAAGGAGCCCCGCAGGAAGCCGGAGCAGGAACCCAGGCCACGTCGGGAATGGATCTGGAATTCAACGGCAAGGTCGTCGGTCTGGTTTACAATTACCGCACGCTCGGCCACACTCAGGCGCAGATCAACCCGCTCGACGACGCGCCGGAAGTGAACCCGCGTCTCTCCCTGAGCGAATACAAGTTTTCCGAAGAGGAGATGTCCCGCGAGGCCTCGAATCCCTTCTTCTTCAACGGTGCGAAGATGCAGTTGAAAAACATGGTGGCTGCTCTGAAAGCCACTTACTCGGGCAAGATCGGCTTCGAGTTCATGCATATCCACAATACGACTGTCCGCCACTGGGTGCGCGAGCGTATCGAGCACCATGGCTCAAATGGTGCGGAGGAAACTGTGGATCTCCAGGTGAAATCCCTGCGTTGGCTGCTTGAGGCTGAGACTTTTGAGAATTTCCTCGCGAAGAAATTCCTCGGCGAAAAACGCTTCTCCCTCGAGGGCAGCGAGGGCGCGATGGTCGTGCTCAACGCGCTTTTGGAAAACTGTCCGAAGCAGGACGTGCTGGAAATCGAGATGGGAATGGCTCACCGCGGTCGTCTGAACGTACTCGCAAATTTCGTCCGAAAATCCCTCACCACCCTACTTTACGAATTCACCCCGAACTACGAGCCTGGGCTCGTCGCTGGAGATGGTGATGTGAAATACCATCTCGGCTACGAAAGTGTCCGTGAGTTTCCGGAGGGAGATGTTCGGGTCAGCCTCGCGGCGAACCCTTCCCATTTGGAAGCAGTGAATCCTGTCGTCGAAGGAAAAGCCCGCGCCCGCCAGCGAGTGCTCGGCGATGATGGTGCTGCGACCGACCGCAAACGCGTCCTCCCCATCCTCCTCCACGGCGATGCTGCTTTCGCCGGCCAAGGCTCGGTCGCAGAGGTCCTGAATCTTTCCCAGCTCCCCGGCTACCGCACCGGTGGCACGATCCACCTCATCATTAATAACCAGATTGGCTTCACCACGATGCCGGCCGATGCACGCTCCTCCTCCTACGCGACAGACGTTGCGAAAATGATCGAGGCTCCCATCCTTCACGTGAATGGCGAGGAACCCATGGAGCTTTACTGGGCAGCTCAGTTCGCCCTTGAGTTTCGCCAAAGATTTGGCCGCGATGTCATCATCGACATGTATTGCTACCGCCGCCAGGGGCACAACGAGGCCGACCAAGCAGCATTTACCCAGCCTCTCGTCGCCAAGGAAATCGCAGCTCGCGAGACTTTCGGGCAAGTTTACAAACGCAGTCTCGTAACTGATGGAGTCCTCTCCCAGTCCGATGCCGATGCACTGGAACAAGCCATTTGGGATCGCCTCGAAGAGGGTCACCAGAAAATGGTGAAAATGAGCGAAGCCGGTGACCGCACGGTATTCAGCGGATCGACCGCGATCATCCAGCCGCCATACTCCCACGCACAGGTCGGCACAGGCATTTCAAAGGAACGCCTCCAGCTCATCGGGAAAGTCCTCACCAACGTCCCGGAAACTTTCGCTCTCAACCCCACGCTGAAGAAACGTTTCATCCCGCGCCGCGTAGATGCCCTCGCAAAAGGCGGCCCCTTCGACTGGGCTTTCGCGGAGTCACTCGCTTTCGGATCTCTCTTGCTCGAAGGATCGCCCGTCCGCCTTTCAGGACAGGATTGCCGCCGGGGCACATTCTCCCAGCGCCACGCGGTCTTCTACGACTACGAAACCCGCGAGCGATACATCCCTTTGGAAAACCTCGGTTCAGACCAAGCGAAATTCTGCGTTTACAACTCCCTCCTCTCCGAGTTCGCCGTCCTAGGTTTCGATTACGGCTACTCTCTTTCCTACCCGAGCATGCTGCTCTTGTGGGAAGCCCAGTTCGGTGATTTCTCCAACGGAGCGCAGGTTATCATCGACCAGTTTATCTCCTCTGCTGAGTCAAAATGGCAGACGCCATCCGATCTCGTGATGCTCCTGCCGCACGGCTACGAGGGCATGGGGCCGGAGCACTCCAGCGCTAGGCTAGAGCGCTTCCTCCAACTTTGCGCAGAGAATAATCTCATCGTCGGGAACTTCACCACTCCGGCTCAGTATTTCCACGCACTCCGCCGCCAGAAGCACCGCGACTTCCGCAAGCCGCTCATCCTCATGACTCCGAAAAGTCTCCTCGGCAGACCCGAGGCGGTTTCCTCCGAGGCGGATTTCCTTGAAGGCACCTGCTTCCAAGAAATCCTCCCGGATCAGATGGTTTTTGAAAATCCAGCTGACGTCAGCCGCGTCGTTTTCTGCACCGGCAAGGTCTACTACGACCTCGCAGCCCATCGTAAGGAACACGAAATTACCGACACGGCGATCGTTCGCGTTGAGCAGCTCTACCCTTTCCACGGCGAAATGATTTCCGCCATTCTCGGTCAGTTTCCGAACATTTCCAGCTACGTCTGGTGCCAGGAGGAGCCGAAAAATATGGGAGCATGGACATACGTCGCCCCGCGTCTTGAGGAAACCCTTGGGACATGGCCGGTTTACGCAGGTCGCAAACCCGGCTCCAGCCCCGCCGCCGGCTCGAAATCGATGCACTATCGAGAACAGAAGGCACTCCTGAAAGCCGCTTTCGTAATCTAATTTACCACCCACACATCTTCCATCATGGCTATCGATATCAAAGTGCCGACCGCCGGCGAATCCATCACCTCTGCAAACATCGCGAAGTGGTACAAAGGCAACGGCGACTCCGTTAAAAAAGGCGAAGCCCTAGCTACTCTTGAAACTGACAAGGTTTCCAACGAACTCGAAGCGGAAGCCGACGGCGTGCTCACCATCATCGTTGCTGAAGGCGAGGAAGTCGCCATTGGAACCGTGATCGCAAAACTTGAGGAAGCCGCCGGTTCTTCTTCTGACGCAGCTCCCGCAGCTCCCGCACCCGTCCAAGATGCACCTGCCGAATCCGGCGAGCCAGTAGAAATCAAAGTTCCCGCCGCCGGTGAATCCATTACCTCCGCAAACGTCGCCGCTTGGCGTAAGAGCGATGGTGCCTATGTTGAGAAAGGCGAAATTCTCGTTACCCTCGAAACTGATAAGGTTTCCAACGAACTGGAGGCACCCGTCTCCGGAGCAATCCAGATCCTTGTCCCCGAGGGAGAGGAAGTCGCCATCGGAAAAGTCATAGCGAAAATCACACCCGGTGCCGCATCCGCGAAACCTGCCCCAGCTCCACAGCCAGCCGCCGCGTCCGCGTCCGCTCCAAAATCGCAAACTTCCGAAGCACCGCGCGTGAAACCGGATCTCTCTGTCGTCTCCATCCCTTCATCCGCACCTGCGAAACCTGCCGTTTCTAAGGACGGTGAAAAAAGCCGCACCACTCGTCGCAAGATGTCGATGCTGCGCCGCAAGATCGCGACTCATCTCGTCAACGCCCAACAGACAGCCGCTATCCTCACAACCTTCAACGAAGTTGATATGACCGCCGTCATGGAGCTCCGCAAAAGCGTTCAGGAAGACTTCGTCAAAAAGCACGGAGTCAAACTAGGCTTCATGTCCTTCTTCGTAAAAGCCGTTACCCAGGCTCTCAAAGATGTCCCATCCATCAACGGGCGCATCGATGGGACAGATGTCATTGAAAACAATTTCTACGATATCGGAGTCGCCATCGGCACCGAGAAGGGTCTCATCGTCCCAGTGCTTCGTGATTGCGACGAAAAATCCTTCGCAACCATCGAGCAGGACATCATTGACTATGCAGTCAAAGGCAAGTCCGGGAAAATCACCATCGAGGATCTCTCCGGTGGCGTCTTCACCATCTCCAACGGTGGCGTTTACGGCTCCCTCCTCAGCACTCCCATCCTGAACCCGCCCCAAAGTGGAATCCTAGGAATGCACACCATTCAGAAACGCCCCGTAGCCCTCAACGGGCAAGTCGTCATCCGCCCGATGATGTATCTCGCTCTCAGCTACGATCACCGCCTCGTCGATGGAAAGGAAGCCGTCACTTTCCTGATCCGTATCAAAGATCTTCTCGAAGCGCCGCACAGGTTGCTCCTGGAACTCTAGTTTTTTCGATACTCAACGTGGCGCGATCCCGCCAGATTCCATCCTTGCCCGCTTGAAGTGGGTAGAAAAGAATCGCCGTCTAACTTTTGAAGAAATTTCTACCATATTATCGTCACCTCTTGGAGGTGAAGTGGCACTTCCTCATCGGAGTGGTTGCGGGGCTTGTCTACGCCGCCGCATCCGGTGCGGGTTTGCCGCTGATGATCAAGGTGGTTTTCCCGGTTCTTTTCAACGAGACAGGAGATCAATCGAAGTGGTATCTGGAATGGCTTACCTCGAAGCTTGGCGTGCTTTCTCGCGAAGATCTGCTCATTTACACTTGCCTATGGATTCCCGCCATCTTCCTCGTGCGGGCGCTGGCCGGGTATGCGAACGCGTATTTCATCCAGCACGTAGGCATGCGGGTGGTGGAAACGATTCGAACCAACCTCTTTATCAAGCTGCAAAACCTGCCCCTCGCCTTTTTTAAGCGCAACAAGTCCGGTGATCTCCTCGCGCGGCTGATGAACGATACCCAGATGCTCCAGCAGGTGATAGCCCAAGCATCCAGCGATCTCATTAAGCAACCCGCCACCCTGCTTTTCGCCCTCGGGACTGTTAGTGTTCTCGCCTACAACGACCGTAGTTTTTTTATCGCACTGATTGCATTGCTGACCGTCCCGCTCTGCATTCTGGTCATCCGTTTCGCTGGAAAAAGGCTCACTCGTCGCGCGAAGGCGCTTCAGGAAAAGGGAGGAGATCTTTCTGCATCGCTTTCGGAGAGCCTTCAGTCCGCGTTGGAGATCAGGGCATATAATCTCCAGGAGCCGCAGATCGAACGCTTTCGGATGAAGGTTCGCGAGATCTTCCGCCTAGGCATGAAGGTGGTCAAATACCGCCAGATCATTTCGCCTTCCATCGAGGTAGTTGCTGCCGCAGGTTTCGCGGCTGCGCTCTATTTCGGAGTCCGTGCAGGTATGACTTTGGAGGGTTTCCTAGCTCTCGGAATGGCGCTCTACATGTCCTACGAGCCGATGAAAAAACTCGGAAACATTCATTCCCTCTTCCAACAAGGTAAGGCTTCGGTGGATAGAATCGAGTATATCCTCCACTCGGACGATAGCATTCCAAACCCAGTGAACCCCTCGTCATGCCCGGTTCCAATTAAGAGTATTTCGTTCCACGACGTCACCTTCGCATACAACCAACTTCCAGTTCTCCACGATGTGGATCTGGAAATTCCGGCAGGTCAGGTGGTAGCTTTGGTGGGGCCGAGTGGTGCCGGGAAATCGACTTTCGCACATCTCGTTCCGCGCTTTTACGATCCGCAGGAAGGGGAGATCCGTCTTGATGGAGTTCCCATTCGGGATTTCCTAAAACACGATCTTCGAAACTACATCGCCGTCGTCCCGCAGACTCCGTCGCTTTTTCTCGGCACGCTTGAGGAAAATATACGTATCGGAAAAGTGGACGCAACTCGTGAAGAGATTGAGGCCGCTGCGAAAAAGGCTTTTGCCCACGACTTCATCACCGGTATGTCGGATGGATACGAAACACCCGTTGGCGAGCGCGGTGACCTCCTTTCCGGAGGCCAGCGTCAGCGTATCGCGATTGCACGCGCTTTCCTAAAGGACGCCCCCATCCTAATACTCGACGAAGCAACAAGCGCGCTGGATACCGAGAGCGAGGCGATGGTGCAGCAGGCATTGGGTGAGCTGGTGAAAGGCCGCACTACTTTGATTATCGCCCATCGTTTCAGCACGATACGGATCGCTGACCGCATCCTCGTTTTTAAAGACGGGCGTATCGTCAGCGACGGTAGCCACGAAGAGCTCCAGGATCTCGACCCGACCTACAAAGCAATGGTTGGCGGAGAATTTAGGTGATCTGTTTCACGAACGATTATTCGTAAGACGTTGCGTCGGAAAGGGCTTGGGATTTGCGAAGTGGGCGGCACTGATTACGACTTTCCTGTTGTGCGCAGTCTTCGCATGGCGCTCCATTGTCAGTTGGCAGGCTTGTCGTCAGGAAGCCCTGAGGGCTACTTTTTTCGAACGAGTCCCGGCGGAGTCCCGTAGCCAACCGTTCGCGATTTGCTTTTCGAGGAAGGCACCCGGAAATCGTAAACTCCAAAGCCATTGCCTTTTTTTCCGCGATAGGATCGCCCGTTGGTCGCGTTGATCATCACCGGGCGACCGTCCTTTTTCTCGTAGCCGAGAAACATCCCGACATGGGTGATCTGCGGCGTACGGCCATCGGTGGGGACATAGGTTCCTGACCAGAAAACCAGATCTCCGGGCTTCAGGTCAGCCAAACTCTTGTCTTCCGTATCCTTGGCGGTATTCGCAACCATGTGGAGTTGCGCATTTTTCTTCACCCAGAGAAACTGGTCGGATGAGGTGTGCGGCGGGTTGATGCCGACCTTGTGCAGTATGTAATGCATCGCTCTAGAACAGTCGAAACCACCATCCTTTGGGCCATTGCCCCCGTATTTATAAGGCATTCCGGCAACGTCCTTTCCTGCCTGAAGCGCTTTTTTCCAAAAGCTTCTGGCGGGGCTCTTCTAATATATCGAAATCTTTTAACTCAGAGGTTGCGAGCAAAGGCAAAGTTTCGGCAAAAAGGCTAGCGTGCAGAAGGAAAACGAGACTTAGAAAAGACCTGCGAATCATGGCCATGAGTGAACACCAGATTCCATTCGAGCACAAATAAGGGATTCATTTTGCTAATCCGTCCCTGAACGGTCATTTTAAGTAGAGATTGAGCGAGCCACTACAACTTTTGATCATCAGCGATGGCAAGACCGGCCACCTGAACCAATCCCTCGGCTTTGCCGAAGCGATGGGTAGGATCTGTGCGACTGAGATCAATATTCTGGAATTAGATTTCCAGAAAGGATTCTTCAGCCGGTTGCGCGGAGCGGTCGCTGCATCGGAAGAGCTTCCTCAACCGAATATGGTAATTGCCACCGGGCACGCAACACATTTTCCACTGCTTTGGATTTCTCGGAAGTCCGGAGCAGGTAGTATCGTTCTGATGAAGCCAAGCCTTCCGATGAGTTGGTTCGATTTTTGCATCGCGCCGGAGCATGATTTCGAAGGCAAGGCGGTTCCGGGCAACGTCATCACCAGCAAGGGCGCCTTGAACCGCGTTGTTTCAGCGAAGATTGGAAAAAAAGGAAAGCTCTTCCTCATTGGCGGACCATCAAAGACGCATGGCTATGACCAAGCCGCCTTGATTTCCCAAATCGCGGAGATCGTTGGCGATGAGCCATGGCAGCTTGCTGATTCCCGAAGAACTCCACCCACCTTACTACCTGCGCTCGCTGCAACACTGCCGACTTTGGAAATTTTTCCCCACGGAGAGGCCAAACCCGGTTGGTTGGCTGGTAAGCTCTCCGAACTAGAGGAAATCCGCGTCACCGAAGATTCTGTTTCCATGATCTACGAGGCTCTGAGCAGCGGTGCGAAGGTCGGTGTGCTGGAAATGCCAAGGCTCCTGCCTGATTCGCGGGTGCTGCGGGGACTCGCGGCGCTAGAAAAAGAAGGCTACCTCGATCCTACCGCTTCCCCGAAGATTCTCGCAGAAGCGGATCGCTGCGCCAAGTTGCTGTTCGGTTAAGGGGCGGATACCTCTTGAAATAGGAAGCGGATAGCTTGTCATCTGAATTGGTATGGTGCATCAACTTTCACGGATGGATCGAAAGGGAAGCGAGGGGTTTGCAAGTTTGTGGTGGGCATACCTGCTGAAGGGATTAGCCGGCGGCTTCTGGGTTCCGGTTCTTACAAATATTCTAAATGAGGAAGGTTACAGTTCCTGGGTGGCGGTCGCGTTCGCGATAATCCCTGTATGCGCTTTAATCTCGCCGTTGATCGGAGGTGCTCTGGCCGATGAGCGAGTTTCCGCCCAGAAGCTTTTCGGTTGGAGCTCGATCATCGGCGGTCTTCTGGTGGCGCTTGCATTTTCTTTCCTTGATTTTGGACTGCCTCCGATATGGTTTATCATAGGTCTGGCAGCCTATGGTTTGGCAAGTGCACCGACTTGGGGGCTGCTTGCGAATATCGCTCTTACAAATCTGGGAAACCCTGAGAAGCAGTTTCCTCTTGTGAGACTCAGCGCGACTTTCGGATGGGTTGGGGCTGGTTTCCTGACGAGTTACGCTCTCCATGCCGACAGCAGCCCTGTTGCCGGATACGCTGCTGGGGTGGCTCACGTGTGTGCGGGAATTATCGGATTTTTCCTGCCTGATACGCCTCCACTGGGGAAGGGAAGGTCTTGGAGAAGTGCGCTTGGATTCGGTGCATTTGCCCTTTTCAAAAACCGCGACCACGCCGTCCTCTTCGGTGTTACAGGGCTGTTCTCGATTCCGTTGGCGGCCTTCTACATGTTTTCCCCGGAGCTTTTCAAAGCCCTAGGCAGCAAGGCTCCCACTGCATCCATGACTATCGCGCAGGTGACCGAGGTGATCGCGATGCTGGTGCTTGGTGCGATGATGGTGAAATACCGGTTGAAAACCATCCTGCTTTGGGGGTTGGGGCTTTCGGTGCTCAGATATGGCTTAAGTGGCTATGCGGGGCTGACGGGAATGGTCGGCTGGCACCTTGCTGGAGTGGGACTTCATGGTGTTTGCTACACGTTCTATTTTGTGACGGCGCAGGTGTATATGAATCGTCGCGTGGAGCCTAGGCTGCGGGGGCAAGCGCAAGGATTACTCAGTCTGATGACCTCTGGGATCGGCCCCTTGGTAGGTGCTTTTTTCTGCGGTTGGCTGAGGGATGTCTGCGTCGATGAAAATGGCAACGGCTGGCAGAGTTTCTGGTGGATTCTCGCCGGGGTGATCGCAGCTTGTACCGTCGCGTTTGCGATTCTCTACCGTGGGAGAAAAGCCGGGACGTAGAATCTATTACGCCAGTTCGCAGGCGAGTCTGATCGCGGCGATCATGGAAGCGGGATTGGCTTCACCTTTGCCTGCGATTGAGAAAGCGGTGCCGTGATCGGGAGATGTGCGGGGCTTCGGAAGGCCGAGGGTGACGTTTACTGCTTCATCGAAATCCAAGAGCTTTAAGGGGATAAGTCCTTGATCGTGGTACATCGCGAGGACGGCGTCGTATTTTCCTTTGGCTACATCGCGGAAGATCGCGTCCGGGACGTAGGGGCCGGTGAAGGAGGCTAGCCCTAGCTCGTTCAGTTCTGCGACGGCAGGGGCGATGATGGTTTTTTCCTCATCCCCGAAAGCCCCGTTCTCGCCGGCGTGTGGATTCAGGCCGCATATTGCGATATGCGGGGAGACGATACTCCGTTTTTTTAGGAAAGCAGCAGTCAGTTTCCCGATGGAGAAAATCGACTCCGCTGTTAGCAAGCGGGGGACATCTGCGAGGGAGTTGTGGATTGTCGCGAGGCCGACGGTGAGGGTGGGGCCTGTGAGAAGCATCCCATAATTTTGCATCCCGAAGGCATCCGCATAGAATTCCGTCTGGCCGGGGAAAGGGAAACCCACCGATTGCAGGCCTTCCTTGGAAACTGGCCCGGTAACTACGGCCGCCGCATCTGTTTCGCGGAGAAGGCGAGTGGATTCTTTAAGTGCATCGAGCGCGGATTTGGCGGACTCACGGGTTGGTTTCCCCGGCGTGCCTGCAAAACGGTCGCCGATCACCCGGAAATCAAAACCTTCCGGCAATTTCCCTGAGGCAATGGCTGCATCGATGATTTCAGGACCTATCCCCGCAGGGTCGCCAAGTGTGATGAGAATTTCCGGCACGCCGCGAAAATGGACGTTGGAACGCGCGAGTGCAAGGAGGGGCTGCATTCTGCTGCCCGGTGCGTTGGGAAACGGAGGGGCGAACGCGGGATCGCCACCCGTAGCGCATTCTCGGAACTCAGGGCGAACCAGCGTTCGCACCTCCCTGCGGCATTTTGCGAGCTGAATTTGAGGTTCCAGTTATTTAACGTCTTCCTCCTCCAAGCCAGGGGCGTTACGATTAACATGCGTTAATCGTAACGCGGAATTTTGGTGGTTTAGACCATTTACCAAGGGCTTGCATGGTTTCATCCATGTCCTGATGCTGCGGCGCGATGTTGAGTGAAGATGAAGCCAACCGGTTTGGCGGGATAGCAAGGTTGTACGGGCGGGAGGCTTTGAATCACTTTTTGGCTTCGCGTGTCGTTGTCGTTGGGATCGGAGGGGTGGGATCGTGGACGGTCGAGGCGCTGGCGCGGTCCGGGATCGGGAAGATCCGTATGGTCGACCTCGATGAGATCTGCATCACCAACGTCAACCGCCAGCTCCACGCGATGGATGGCCAAATCGGGAAACAGAAGACTGCGGCGATGGCGGAGCGGGTGCGGGCGATCAATCCCTGCTGTGGGGTGGAGGTGATTGAAGGTTTTTTCACGGAACGTTCAGTGAATGAGGTGCTGGGCGGAGAAATTTCCGGAGTGATCGATGCGATTGATTCCATGAAGCACAAGGCGCTGCTCCTCGCGGAGTGCAACCGACGGGGCATCCCCGTGGTGACTTGTGGAGGGGCGGGCGGCAAGCGGGATGCCACGCGCATCCAGATCCGTGATCTTGCATTTTCCGGAAAAGACGCACTGCTCCACCAACTCCGCAAAAAGCTGCGGCACGAGCATGGTTTTCCCAGCGTGCCGATGGGCTCCAAGCCACAGCCAATGGAGATTACGGCGGTCTTTTCCGACGAATCCCCCGTTTACCCGGGAAGCGACGGCGAGGTCTCCTGCGACCGCCCCGATGACGCCGACATGCGCCTCAACTGCGCCACCGGCTACGGCACCGCCACCCATGTCACCGCCACCTTCGGGGTCGTCGCGGCTGGGGCGATGCTGGATGTGCTCGCGCAGGTAACTCCTTGATACTAGGATGAATGTAGCGGCGATCTTCGGTCGCCTCCAGTTCGCGGACAAGACCACAGAGCTTGCTACCACTCCAACTCCCACGCCCCACTGTCCAAGCCCAAAAACGTGGTCATGGCCTCGACCTCAGCTTCGACGGCCAAACGAAACGCCTTCGCCCGGGGACGCTTGCCAACGGTTCCGATACCGACATGGAGTCGTTCTCCATTAATCTTCGCATTCGCCCAACCAATTACATCCTCCCGCCATAGCAGCGGCATGGCATAGTAGCCGCGCTCGCGCCGTAACTCAGGCACATAGGCTTCGAATCGATAGCGCCAGCCCCATACCTGCTCGAAACGCTGCCTATCCCGAATCAGCGGATCAAAGGGAGCCAGGATACGCGCTCTCTCAGCCACTTCACCTGGTTGCCAGTCGTCACGGTTCCAAAGATACGGAACCCCCTCCACCTCCAGCTCCGTGAGCTGTCCGGAAGCCACCAACCTCTCAATCGCTTCCTCCCTTTCGCCACGCTTCGGAATCAAGTGCCGCAGCCCCCCCAGCTCTGTAATTAGAAAGCGCTTTGAAGTCCGTGCCTACACACTCCGTAAGCTGGATGGTAGTGGGGAATTGAAAACGACGAACTCCGACCACGGAGATCTGCTTCCCTACAACGAAGGGGGAGAGGAGAACGCACCATCCACCGATAGGGGATGGTTCCTCGCAAGTGACATCCGCGCTAACGAGCAGGTTGCGCTTACCGCTATGCACACCCTTTTCCTTCGCGAACACAACTACTGGGCGCGCTCGTTTCGTGAGACGAATCCAGCTGCCGCCGAGGATACCGTATATGAATATGCCCGTATGATCGTTGGTGCGGAAATGCAGCACATTACCTACTCGGAGTTTCTTCCCATCCTGTTGGGGCCGGAAGCGCTGCCCCCATACCGGGGCTTTAAGGAGGAAGCCGATCCATCGATCACAAATGAATTCGCGACCGCGGCTTTCCGTTTCGGACACAGCCTACTTCCCACAACGATACGGCGTGTCGCTGCAAGCGGGGAAACCGCAGATTCCGGTGATCTCGCACTTGCGGAGGCGTTCTTCGATCCGTCTATCGTGGAAACGGATGGCATTGAGAACCTGTTACGCGGCATGGCTTCCCAGACATGCCAAGAGCTCGATGGCAAGATCGTCGATGGATTGCGAAACTTCCTCTTCGTCCCTCCGGGATCGGGTGGACTCGATCTTGCATCGCTGAACATTCAGCGCGGGCGCGACCATGGCATCCCTTCATACAACGAAGTCCGCCGCCAACTTGGAATGAAGCCAGCCCGCCGCTTCCGTGACATCAATCCGGATCGCAAAGTCCAGAGGGCGCTCGCAGATGCTTACCGTAGCGTAGAGGATGTCGACCTCTGGGTTGGCGGCCTTTCAGAACCACACGTCCCCCGTGCGATGGTCGGCTCCGTATTCCATAGGATTATTTCCCGGCAATTCGCGATGGCGCTAGACAAGAATGGGAATCACGAACTCTCCAAACGCGAGATCCGAATCGCTGCCCGGTCATTGGGGAGGCTCGACGAAGATCGCGACGGCGTCCTAAGCAAGGAAGAACTTCGCCCGGAGCCACCGGAAGGGAGACGCCGCAAGAAAAAGGATAATGGAAATAACGCGAACCCTCCTCCGGCACCTCCGCCTTCCGAGCTTCTTTCCGCTATCGATACAGATGGCGACGGTAGCCTTTCTAAAGAAGAGCTCAAGGCAGCCCCTGAAGCGCTCTTGAAAATGGACAGAGATGATAACGGAAAACTGAACCATGATGAGGCTCCTTCACTTGGTGACCCGAACGGCGACCGCGCGGGACCACCTGGCGGTGGTCCTCCACGGAGATAATAAGACTTCCCCCCAAGGAGAAAAAACGGAAGGGCGACCCGCGAGGGCCGCCCTTCCAACTTTATTTCGGAATCTACAGCGGCTGCTGCTGTAGGCAGTCACAGCATCGCCTACAGCGATCATTCCACCTTGTTGGTGAGGTTCGAGGTATCGAATCCTTGTCGCTAGTCTAGAATGCGTACTGCCAGCCGACGCTAAGCGTGTAGTCAGTTCCGAGGCCGACTCCGTTTCTTTCCTGCCAGAGCGGGACGCGGACATCGGCAGCGAGGCGGTGGTTTTTCAGGAACCAGCTAGGGATTAGGTAGTTCACGCCTGCGACTGCTTCGATGCGGTGCCCTCCGTAGTTTTCCGCAAAGGCGGTCGGGACGGTGCGGCGTGGGCCTGCAGTCGTGCCGACATCGCTTTGGTTTCCGTTCAGGTTTCCCTCCCAGATGTAGGATAGTCCGGTGCTGAGTGACAGGCATTTGCTTGCTTTCCAAGAAACCCAGCTATCGAGATTGAAGCTGTCTCCCAGGCTGTAGCCATGGGCGTTGTCATCGATGTGGTAAACCCCGCTCGCCTGCGCTCCCGCCGACCATTGATCGCTGTGGTAGGTGTAAGTGATGGAAGGAAGTAGATCGACGGTGCCCGATCCCGGCTGCATGGCCGCAGGGAGTTGGCGGGAAAGACGTCCTCCCGGCCCCGGGACAATATCACGCTCCCCGATGGAACCGGTCGGTAGACTTACTCCAAATCCGGCATGGAGATGGTGTGGTCCCTCGCCGAGTAGCGTGATGAGGGAGGAAAGCCTAAGGTCACCAATGCCGTTTGAGCGAGTGGTGAACGCCGAGCTTCCGCCGTTGGCTGCAATCACGGGAGCGAACCCGATCAAGTGATCCATTTCCCGCTCCATATACGGGAGCATGAAGGACAGCGTGACGCGGTCGCTGGGTGCGTACATGACGCCGAGCATGTGCATTTCCATGGTCATGCGGGTAGGTGTGACGGCGTAGTTTTGCGCGAAGATCTGTTCGGGGGAGACAGAGTCATTCCCTTTGTACATCCCGTCCATCTCCATGAACATGTAGCGGTAGGAGAGCATCCACTCGCCCGTTTTGTGGGTGTGACCCCCCATGATCGAGATCGGCGCGTGGCTGTCCGGGCGTGTATGGTTGTGAGCGTGTTTGTGGTGGTGGGTTTGTGCGGATGCCACAGCGGAAAGGGCTGCGGCTGTGGTGATGATCGTACTGATTGATTTCATAAAATGTGTGTTTGTTAAATTTTGATATAGGTGTGCGCGGACTCGCGCGGTAGGCCGTGCCCGGTTGCGGGCTGCGGATTGAAAGAGCTTTCCGAAAACTGTGGAAAGCGCGTGGGATCATTCCGGAGGCAAAGGCCTTCGGAGTTCGAATGTCTCAGGCCAGCCTTGGTGGCGGAATTTCAGGCTTGTGGCTGAAGCCGCAATACGGAGGAAACGGAGGAAGAAACTTGTTTTTAGGAAGTGACCGGAACCTGGGCTCTTTCAGAGCCAACACCTTCGGTGAGATCAGTTTTTTTAGATCGAATCCCGAGCCGTCACGCTGCCCTGGAACCTGTGGTTCGTGCCGCTTCTCTTTTTTCGCGTCGTCGATGGAGTGGCAGAGCTCGCAAGGGTGATTTCCGTCGAATGTTTGTTTCGCACCTTCCACCAGGCCGTTTTCCGCCGAGTAATCGACCATCATTTTTCCCCAGGCCAAGACCTGAAGCACGCCGTAGTGGCCGCCGCAAAGATGCAGGCAGCCGGCAATGACGAGAATGAAACGGAGGATTCGCAAATCGGTGGGAGGGTGGAGTGGGGTGATCCTAATGAAAAGCTATAAAGGCGGGTGTTTAGATCGAGAAATCAACCATGCCGCGGTTTTGCTGGTCTTCCGAGAGCTTTTCACAGACGAGGCGGCAAAGGGGAAAAACTATCTCTCCCTTGAGCGAATAGAAGACTTTCACGCCTTCCTTCCGCCGCTCGACGAGGTTCGCACCTGCGAGGATTCCCAGATACTTCGAGACGCTGGGTTGGCCGGTTTGTAGTGTGTCCGAGAGTTCACCCACGGTATTTTCTCCGCCTTTGAGCTCCTGCAGCAAAGCCAGTCTGACTGGATCCGCCATCACTCGGAACACCCCGGCGATTTCCTCCAGGGCTTCCGATCCAAGCACATCGCCCTAGATCGGCTCGCCGGCGAATGCGAAGGGCTTGATGTGGATTGCCACTACAGCTTGCTCTGCCTTGGTGGAAAGCGCGCCGAACAGGCAGCGAACATTCTTTCTGAAAAGGGTTTTAAGAACCTCGATGTGATCGAAGGCGGGATTACCGCCCGGGAGTCCGCAGGATTGCCGGTTCGGAAAAGCTCGCGCAAAACCCTACCGCTCATGCGCCAAGTGCAACTCACCATCGGCGTGCTTGCCCTGATCGGCTCCCTGCTTGCGATTTTCGTGAATCCTCTTTTCGCCATCCTTCCCGCCTTCCTCGGTGCTGGACTCACCCTCGCCGGATCGACGGGCTGGTGCGGCCTAGCCATTTTTCTCTCGAAAATGCCTTGGAACCGCTGCGCAAAAACCTGAGGGGAAATGGTTCGAAAATATGAATGTAGTCAGCAGAATTTATGCGGATTTTCGAGGAGACATAGCAATTGGGCTATTCTGCCAACTGCTCAAGAATCCCACTCCCAAGACTCCTTGACCTGATCGATCGCGCGTCTGTCTTTTTTTGTCGGCCTACCTTTCGCCGATTCCTGTCTGGCGATCTGCCACTGCTTGAGCGCTTCGTAAATCTCAGGTTTTGTTCTGTCTTCGTAGCACGCCTGTGCATCCGGAGCGCCGACCCTTCTTTCCAAGATCCCAAGGACATGGATCTCACGCAACCCGGGCCCTTCGATGAAGGGAATATGGAGCACGTCTCCTGCCTGAATGGACGATGAGCGTTTGAGAGCATGGTCATTCCGCTTAATCTTGCCGTCGCCAAGGATTTCGGCGGCAAGAGCGCGGGTCTTAAAAAACCTGGTTGCCCAGAGCCACTTGTCAGCTCGTGTTGAATTTGCCATCGGCTCAAGGTGGCACCTGTCAAATCCGGGTGCAAGCTGCCCCTTGCCAAAAACGCGATCAAGGGGACGTTGCCCAAGAAATGAATCCTACGCCTACCCGATTAAATGTCCTCTCCTATTTTAAAAAAGGCCTACCTCGGCTCGCTCATCGCAGACGCCGCCTCCATGCCCGCTTCACTTTATTTGGCGTGGAAATACCACGATGATTTTGATTCCGCCATCACTGCGAATGCTATGGTCGGTGGTGACAATTGCCACAGAGGTGCTGTCGTTGGGGCGTTGGTCGGGGCTGCGAAGGGCTCCTACGGGAAAATGGATCGAAGGGCTCAAGGCAGCAGTAGCTTGAGTTTCAGTCCGCGAGGGAGCTTCTTCACTCTCAGTTCTTCTTTGCTCGCTTCCGAGCGGCTGCCGATCTCTCTGCGCAAAACGATCTCAAGAGGAAGGCGTCCACGCAGATATTTCGCGCTTTTTGGTCCCTGCGATTCATGCTCGGAAAAACGTCTATCCACATCCGTAGCTATGCCGGTGTAGAGCGAGCCGTCGCCGCAACGCAACATGTAAACCCACCAGACCGTTTCCCCCATGCGGGAGACTAACGGAACTAGGCGGGGAAATGCAATCAGATCGACTTGTAGCGCACGCGCTTGCCGTCTTTGCCAATTGGTCTGTCATCGACAGGGCGTTGCTTAGGCACGGAGGTGGAAACCCACTTCGTTCCTTCGGATGGCCCCGAGCGCCGCTCCTCGGCCTCGTTGGCACGTAGTTCACGGCCGTCGATTTTCGTGTTGTTCAGGATTTCCATCGCCTTTTCTCCGCCCTCTTGGCTTTCAAAAGTTATGAAAGCGAAACCACGCGGTTTGCCAGTCTCACGGTCGTTTGGACGGTGAAAGTTTGTGATTTCATCTACTCCCTCCAGAGCGTCGCGGATCTGTTCTTCAGTCGTGTCGTAGGAGATGTTGCTAACAAATAATTTCATCATGGTTTCGTCGTATTAGGATTGGTCGCCCGTGTTCTACAGATACACGACACCAAACCATTACGACCAAAACCAATTCCAACCGCGAAGCAAACTACCGTGCCCGTCTTGCGGACAACAGCATCAGGTTAGCACGCATTTTCCAACGCACCAAGGGGAACTCGAATTTACCTCGCTTTTACAAGACAGCATGGAGCCAAGCTGCTAGAAATTATCGAGAAATTCAGAATGAATGAACAACACCCATGCAAAACAAGAGTATCCGCCTTTCACGGGAGGATTGGCTACGGCATCGCCTTTCTAGCGGCAGTGGATGCTTTTGGGGAATCCGGCGGTGTACATCGCCCGCATGATCCGCGAGCATGGCGATTTCGTTTTCTGCCGGGGAATTCTGGACTTTTATCTCGTAAATGATCCGACCCTCGTTCGACAGGTGCTCAGGGATACGAACCGTGATTTTGACAAGAATAGCCGCATTTACGACCACTTCCGGAATATTTTTGGAAACGGGCTGGTGACGGCGGAAGGGGAGTCTTGGAAGCGCAAACGCAAACTTATGCAGCCGATGTTCGGCCCTTCTGCGATTAAATCTTTCTTCGAGCCGATGTTGGATGCCTCGACCGCAGCCTGTGAGAGCTGGGCGGGCACTTCTGGAAACGGTGATCCTCTCGATATGGCCGAAGAAATGAACCGGCTTACACTAGAGATTGCCGGGCGTTCCTTTTTCAGTGATGGTTTCGAAGGATCGGTGGACAGGATCAGGAAATGGACGGAGGCGATCAACCGCTACAGTGCCAAGCCGCCCCTGCCTTTCATTTCCGACTTGGACTTTCCCTCGCCGACCAATCTTCGAGTGCGGAAAATGATGGCCGATTTCCGCGAATTCATGCGCGGCCTGATCCATGCACGTGCTGGTGCCGATCCGAAACAAGACCTGCTCGGAATACTTCTGCACGCACGTGACGAAGACGGAAACGCGATGGATGAAGAGGAAATCTGTGAGGAGATCCTCGGGATGATTATTGGCGGGCACGAAACCACGGCGACCGCCCTTACTTGGGTCTGGTACGAGTTGCACCATCATCCGGAAGTGGAGAGGAGGCTGGTTGAAGAAATCCAGAGTGTTGTCGGCGATGGCTAGCTGGAATTAGAGCATTTCTGCCAGTTGAAATACGCGAACATGGTCCTACAGGAAGCGATGCGGCTGCATCCGCCTTTCTGGTTCGAAAACCGAAACACTACCACCGAAGTGGAACTCGGTGGTAAAACCATCCCGCGCGGAGCCATGGTCGCTTTCAGTCGCTATTCGCTGCACAGGCACCCGGATTTTTGGGAAAACCCCGATTGTTTCGATCCGTCTCGCTTCGATCCGGAGAATAGAAATAATCCCGGCACAAGCTGCGCCTACGTCCCTTTCGGAGGCGGTCCACGTGTGTGTATCGGTAGGCATTTCGCGATGATGGAAATGCTCGTCATCGTCATTACCGTTTTGCAAAGATACCAAGTCTCCGTCCATACCCGCGACCGACACAAAATGTCCGCGAAGCTCACCATGGCTCCCAAATATGGACTGTTAACCAGCCTCAAGCTACGCCTATGAAATCTTTCCCTTACGTCACGGACTATATCAACGAAGTGTTTTCCAAAGAGGAAAAGCGCCTCGACTACACCTATCTCCGACCGCTGTTGCTGGTCTTCTACTTTTTCCTGCGATCCATCGTTTTCCCCATCAAGTTCCTCATCCACCGCAGGCCGTATGGATTCGAAGCCAAGTGCATCGATGGTGTGCTCGCATTCGGGATGAAATATTTCGCCAGCTAGGATGCAGTGGAACTCATGGTGCGCCATGTCCAGATCGAGCCGTTGCTCTATCGTCACCTGCTGCAAGATGGAGAGGGGGGGATTCCTGCTTCTCCTAGGAAATTCAATGGTATCGATGGAGACTACAACCTCGACAGCCTTTCTGAGATGATCCGGAACAATCTCACCATCGGGCACGACGAACTCTCCTACGAAGTTATCGAGCGTTTCGACCGGGATACATTTCTGGAGAATCTCGACGAGCTCCGCAAACGAGTCCCCGAAGACCATACACTATTCAGCAAGAAGGCGATGGAAGCCACCAAAGCTTCTTCCTTGGAATGGATAGGCTGTACCAATGTGGTCATCGGTATCGTGATCGTCATCACGCTCTTCGCCGATCTCCGCACGGCGGTGAAAGCCCTCAATTCCTTCGGTTCAGATTCGCTGATGCTGTGGGCGCTGAAACACCTCTACGTAAACGACCCGGTGGTCACCACCGACCTCGATTTCTACACGCCGGATGATAGCAATCGCGGCCACTTCAACAGCAGCGTCTTCTTTTCTAATCCCAGTCTCTATCTCCAGAACCACATCGCGTTCGATGAATACGCCTACCACGTCCTTCGCGAACGCCCACCCACCTCCGCATCATGAATGCTTACATTACCCGTACCGGCTCCTTCCTGCCTGGGGATCCCGTTTCAAACGAAGAACTCTCCACTTTCATGGGCGAGCAGAACCCGACCCACGACGTGTATGACCTCGCCGTCCTAGCAGCGGAAAACTGCCTCGGGAATGGCTCACATGAAATCGACCACCTCTCCGCAGGCTCCACCAACACCCCCTTGATCGGGCCGGGCATTTCCAGCATCCTCCACAGCCGCCTAGCCGCACACGGACTCGTGAGCCAGCCATTAGAGATCAATTCTAACTCCGGTATCTGCTCCGCCTCCGCTCAGTCATTCGTAAATTCCTGCCGTGCCATCCATTGTGGCGATCACAGTAGCGCACTCTGTATTGGTGTTGAGTAACCCTCCGCCATTCTGAAATCATCAGTGATCGTCCCGCCCGAGAACCGCGCGGAGCATACTGAAAGCCTCACGAAATCCAAGTGGTTCATGTCCGTTTTCCTCCGCTCCATGCTCTCCGATGGAGCGGGCGCCTTTTTGTTAGAGGATAGACCTTCGGAAAACGGAATTTCCTATCAGGTGAACTGGACGCACTCGCAATCCTTCGCACACGAGGCTCCGCTCTGCATGAGCCTGGAAAGTCGCAGTCTCCTCCTCAGTCAGGACGTTTCCATCCTCGCGGAGCACCTAGGCCCTTGTGTCCACAAGATCGCCGGCACCGCGATGGAGAAAAACAACGACAGCCTCTCCAGCTACCAGACCATCCTCCCGCACCTTTCCTCATTCTATTTCAAACGCCACCTGCTCGGCGTCTTCGAGGAAATGTGTGATGGAAACCAGATCCCTCATTGGACGAACCTTGAAACCCACGGCAATACCGGAGCCGCCAGCATCTACATCATGCTCGATGAATTCACCCGCACGCAACTGCCCCGCAACGGCGACCGCATCATGCTCTTTATCCCGGAGTCGGGCCAGTTCAATTTCGTGCTCATCAGCCTGACGGCCATCGTTCCATGAAACGGAAACGCCTTGCGATCATCGGAGCGGGAAGCAGCGGACTGATTACCCTCAAGCTTGCCCTCGACAGACTCCCAGACTGGGAAATCGTCTGTTTTGAAAAAGGAGCCACTAACACCGGTTGCTGGGGAAGCCCATATCCGGGCTTCGTCTCCACCTCCACGAAATACACCACCCAGTTCTCCTGTTTCCGAAAATGGTCTTGCGAGGCAGATCCATCCGACCGTCCATCGAAAGCCGACTTTTTCCGAGAAGACGAGTATGGCCGCTATCTCGAAGAGTTCGTCCGGCACTTCGAGCTCTCCCCCCACATCCGCTTGAACACCGGGATCAGCCGCGTCCGGAAAGATTGCCAAGGCTGGAGCCTTTGTAAGGATTCAGATGTTGAAGAACATTTCGACAGCCTCGTGATATGCACCGGACTCGCTGCCAAGGCGAAGCTCCTCGACACCGATATCCCGTGCCTCCATCCCGGCAATCATTTAGTCGAAAATCAGACCGTCGTTATCCTCGGCGGCGGAGAATCGGCTGCCGATATAGCCCACCGCCTGGCTGATCTCTCACTTGGAAATACCGTCTATCTTTCCCTGAAGAACGGCATCCGGGTCAGTCCCCGCTACCACCCGATCCGGGGCGTGCCTTCGGACTTCCTGCGGAATCGACTGATGCTTTCCATCCATCCGGACATCAGAAATGTGATCGGCCAGAAATTCGTAGAAGCCCGCATCCGCCACCAGGAGCTCTTCGAGAAATTTTTCAAAGCGAACCCATCTGGAGGTTCGAAGTCTTCCGATACAGTGGCGAAGAGAAAGCACTGGGATGCCAAGCTTACCGCCCGAGCTAAAGACAAGCTCTTCAACACCTTCCACACGAAGAGCGACGACTTCCTAGACGACGTCGCCGAAGATCGTATCCAAATCATTGGCTCTCCCATCGAGGGGAACTACCGGCGTTATTCAGACTTTGACGGGACAGCCGAAATGGAAATTATGCCCGACGCCCTCGTCCCATCCATCGGTTTCACATCAGGCATAGATGAGATTTGCCAAGGGGAAATCCGTGTCCGCGATTTCCATCTGGGGGTGCTTCACGTAGAGCACGACGACCTCTTTTTGGTCGGATACACCCGCCCCATCATCGGGAATATCCCGACCATCAGTGAAATGCAGGCCAGGTACGTCACCGGGATCATCGCCGGGAAGGTTGAACGCCCTCCCAATATCACCGCGCTCCACGCAGCCGGGAGGAAACGCGTGGAATCCGATTTCCCCCAACTGAATACCGAGACCATCTACCCGGTGGAAATGATCCCTTACTGCGACGGCCTTGCGCGCATCATGGGCACCTTCCCTTCATTCCGTAACGTCGGTTCACTCAGGCGCTGGATGAAGATCCAACTCTCACCCGCATCGACAACCCACTACCTAGACGAGGATTTTTCCCCGGAGGAAACCGGAAATGAAACGGTTCATAGCCCATGGATCATCACCGCACTGCTGGTGGTGGTCTCGATTCTTACACTGCCTTACCTTTTGCTTTGCAAACCGGGGCGGCAGGGTATCTGAAATATCCGCACAAAGTGATATGCCGCAGGCGAGAGGAACCGTGGTTTTGAAACCACGCCTGCAATGAGCTACGGAGCAAAAGGGCGGTTCGCTCGTAAGGTCGCAGTTTCTAAACTGCGGTTCCTTT
>TARA_B110000037_G_scaffold68576_1_pt1 | contig 23187 bp, 18 predicted proteins | sample TARA_B110000037 | Tara Oceans TARA_B110000037 (sample SAMEA4397196) | marine metagenome | biome: Polar Biome; feature: [MIX] marine epipelagic wind mixed layer (ENVO:01000061); material: water (ENVO:00002006), including particulate matter (ENVO:01000060) such as... | depth 10-100 m
CTATTAATAAGGATGTAGGAAACTTAATTTGAGCTATTAAATAAAAAAGGGCTAAAGAGCCCTTTTTTATTTTCAGTTATTACCCTAAATATCTGCGAAGATTTTTACTTCTAGATCTGTGACGAAGACGCTGAATAGCTTTTTCTTTAATTTGCCTTACGCGCTCTCTTGTAAGATCAAATTCTTCTCCAATTTCATTTAGAGTCATTGCACTATCTCTATTTATACCGAAATACATTTCCAATACAATTCTCTCTCTTTCGGATAAAGTATCTAGAGCACCATTTACCTCTTCGCTCATGGACTCCATCATAATTTTTGCTTCTGGTTCTTCCGCTTCGGAGTCTTCAATAATATCTAAAAGGCTACTGTTTTCACCTTCTTGAAAAGGAGAATTCAGAGAACTATGTCTACGCGAATATTGCATCGCCATCAGAACCTCATCTCCACTCATCTCAAGCTGAGCTCCAATTTCATCTCCCTTAGGTTGTCTTTCTACTTCTGCTTCTAATTTTTCAGCAGCACGAGTAATTTTTGTAATAGTACCGACTCTATTTAAAGGTAATCTAATTAACCTTGATTGCTCAGCTAATGCTTGCAGAATAGACTGACGAATCCACCAAACTGCGTAAGAAATAAATTTAAAGCCACGAGTATGATCAAATCTTTTTGCTGCTTTGATAAGACCCATATTGCCTTCGTTGATGATATCAGCTAAAGAAAGACCATTACCTTGATATTTTTTGGCTACAGAGACGACAAAACGTAAGTTAGCCTCCACTAATTCTTTCATTGCCCTTTCATCATTATTTTGAATTTTAATGGCAAGCTCGACCTCACGCTCGGGAGGTAGTGGATTAAATTGTCCAATCTCAGCTAAGTACATACTTATACTACCGCTGGATACTTTACTTGGCTTTGCTTTTTTCTTTTTAGCTGCAGCTTCTAATTCTTTCGCTGCTTTTTCAGCTGCTGCATTCTCAGCATCAAACTTCTTTTTATCTTCGACAACTTCTTTTTTTAATTCTTTTTTTGCCAATTTAAACGTCCTCGATCTTTGATGTTAATAGTTCTAACCCTTATGGCAGAGCCTACTAATTTAAATACATTATTTCATTTTATGAATAGAATCTTCTGATTGTAATGAATATTATTTAAAGTGGCCTGAATAAAATAGGTTCCCGAAGCTATTTTCTCAGTAGGATTCCAGCGTACAACATCATTTTCTTTGATATTATTTAATCTAAACTGATCAACGAGTTTACCCTTTAAATTAAAAATTGAAATTTCAATAGAAGCATCCGTCAAAATATTTGAAAAAGAAAAATTTATCGAACTATTAAAAGGATTTGGATATACTGGGTTCATTTTTATGTTAGTAATTTGAGGGACTATTAAATCACCGGTACCTGATAATATAAAATCAGGATACTTAGTTAAATGATCCTCTTTGATTACTATTAATTCACCTTCATTTAGTCCCGTCCAATTTAAACTATCATTATTACTTGGTAATGTCATAATAGAAAAACTATTTTCTGATTCACTATAAAAAAGTCTATTGCTCCCGCCAAAAGCATAAATGGAGGATCCATCAGAAAAAATCAAATTTAATTGGCTTGCGGAGGTTCCTTCGTTAATAATATTCGATAAGGCAATTTGTAATCCGGTGAAAATACTGTTCTGGAAATCTATTTGTTGCATAATGAACAACAACAACAGCTCTGAGTCTACCACATTGTTCCATCCTTCTAAACTCCAATCACTTCCATCAAAAGTTTGAGGCTGATGGCTTTCAATCCAGGATAAATCAGAATTATTTTCAGTGATTAAATTATATAGCTTATTCTTATTAATTGTACCGTTATGAATTAAAGAATACGAGATTCCTTCATGATAAAACATCCAGGGATGTGGATTCGGAATTGAATTTATTCCAGATGATGCCAACCTTAGATGCCCGAGCCCAATGTTGAAAGAGCCCTTATTCAATAAGGAATCAACTGAGTTCCAGTAGTAAGTAGAATCAGAGAATGCAGTATTCTCAGATCTGAAAATTGGAACAATCGATCCTGAAAAGGTTTTAGGGTAGCCTAAAATTGACCAGCCACTTACCATCGATATAGATTGTTGATAGAAAGTATTTAATTGGTTTTCAATAATATTCTTATCGGAGAGTATGAGATCTTGAAAGCTATCCCCCTGCTTGTTCATTACGGCCCACAATCGACAACCATTTAATTGATTAATGGATCCAAAGTAAAAAATGAATATAATAAGAAATTTGATATTGAGCTTAAACATACAGTGAGAAGCTATCTAAAGTAATATAAGAATCCTATTTCAGAAGTAACATTTGTTTTGTTTCAATAGTGTTCTCCGTTTCTAACTTGTAGAAATAAGCCCCAGAAGGCATAGGTTGATCAAAAATATCACATCCATCCCAATTAATTTTATTTATACCCGCATCAGCTAAACCATTTAGTAATGTTTTAATCTTTCTACCTCTCAAATCATAGATTGTAATATTCACAAATCCATCTTGTCTCAAATTATAGATAAAAGTTGTATTAGGATTAAATGGGTTTGGAAAGTTTTGCAAGAGATAAGAATCTACTTTTGAATGATTTTTTAAGTTTTTCAAATAATTACTGTTAAGATATTCTATTCCATATTTTCTAGCTCTTGGGATTGCAATTGAATTATTGCTAAAGGTATAGTCCCATACTATCTCTTTTTCTAACGTTACTTCGAATATTCGATTACTATATGCAACCGTGACTAATGTATTACCATTCGCTAATCTTTGAGCACCTGATTGGCGTCCAGAGTAGAATAAATCAATACCTCCATAAGTCCAAGATAACTCTTCTGGTGGGAATGATGAATTTGGTGAAATATAATAATGACCATCCTCAGCAATTATTGGGGTAACAACATCAACCGTGGAATATTGTCCCTCAGGCCGACCAAGTCCATTATTATAAATAATAAGACCTCCTTCACCTGGGTATCCGGACTCTATCCAACTTACATCATGTTGCCCAAATAATTTTCTATCTTCACTACCACCTCTTTTGTAGACTTCCGGGTTTCCCCATCTATATAGAATGCCTCCGCCTTTATTATAAATCCCACCAGTTTGGGTGGCTGATTCTTCCGTAGTGGTGCTATGATCAATGATATAAAATTCATTCATATTTCTTGATGAAATGACTATTTGATCCAGTTGTCGATTGTAGTCAATAGAGTTAATATGCATCCAATCAGCATTTGCATTACCATCTCCAATCACACCATAGTTAATATCTATCAACTCAGGATGCTCACTAATATTCCCAAAATTGGCTAATGATGAATTAACATCTTGAATTAAATGATTCCAAGCATGCCATTCCCAAACAATATTTCCTGTCTCGGTTTCCAATTCTAAAATTGCAGGAGGCCAAAACTCATTCATGACATTCAGCATTTGCCTGCCAGCTGCAAAAGCTTCTAGATCATCTTTGCGCTCCCAAACTATAACGAGGATATTACCACTAGGTAAAACTTCAATATCATGATGATGCTGATATTTTGTATCTGAGAAAGTAAAATCCCAAACAATAGTTCCATCCCATTTGATTTTTTGAATACCTCCGCCTACTCCTCCAGCTTCCATTGATGGGCTATCAATTTTATAGGGATAAATAACGGAGCTATCAGGCAGTAGATAAGGCATAGAAGCTGGGCCTCTATTATGCTCCCAGGTATTTATTATCGTTTCATCATTTGCTATTAAATAACTTTTTTTAGTATCGTGAGATGGGTAGATACTAAATAGCGTAAAGCCTTCATAAACCTGTGCATTGAGTATAGTATATAAAAAAAGTAAATATTTGAAAAAATTACGAAACACTTTTTATTTAGCCTAAAACGTTATTCTGATAAATTATAAATAATGATAATTTTGAATAAATAGATTTATTTTGAATATTTATCTAAAGAATCTGCGTACTAAATTTATTTAATAATTTGAACAAATATGTAAAGATTTTTCATGTTAGCAGAATTAATTGAATTAATGTAAAATGAACTAATGCTTCGATTTCACATTTTTATCTTATTCTTATCAATACTAATTGCCAATAAAGCAAAACGACCTGATAACATTTATTCTCCAGATCCTTTTAAGCTAAATCAATTAGGCAAAATTGGAGATCATAGCTTCCCAACAAATCCTATGAGCGATCGAGCAAGAGGCTATTTATTACAAGGGAAAGCTCAAACAGCGATTACAAATTATGGCAACTACATTGATATAGAGGTAAACCCGAATGGTTCATGGGGTGAATATTCATATCTTTATGAAGTTTCTTTCATTGCTGGAATACCAGGGCATTCAAATTCTTCAAATTATCTCTGGCAAAACATTGAAACAATCAATGATGATAATGGAACCACCCTCTATGGTATCTGGGAGTCACAAAACGCATATGAATCTTGGTTTAAAAATAATGATACTACATTTGTCGGAATTATTTTTAATACTCAAGACGATGATGGATTATGGGAGCCGGATAGCTTAGCAAAAAAATTAAGTATCGACCAAATTATAAAAGAATATCAATGGACAATAAATCATAATTCAAGAAAAATCATATTGAGTACGGAGGCTAATAAAAGCCCAAATAAAAGTTCATCTAAAATTGGACTTATCTACCCATGGGCACTGAGACCAAGGCTTATTCAAAGAGAAGATCAATTTGACTTTTATGATTATGGCAAAGACCAGCAAGAGTGGACTTCCGATGATAACTACGATTACTTTGGTGCAAATACTGCCGAATCATGTCTTTCTTTTTTCTCGCCGACCTTTAATACAGACTGGCATGCTTCAACGATGGCGAGAACAAATACACATAATACTAGTGTCACTTCTGGAGATATATTTGGTAACACTTACGTTACAGACCCAATGGATACATACCCACTCCTTGCCCATTCAGGGTATAGTTCAACATGGCCATTAAAACCTAATTCTAGTACAGGGAAATATGAACCTTACTGGCCAGGATGGTGGGCAAAAGACTATAATATTAATCTCCAAGGTTGCTCAGAGTCAAGAAAAGATCCTGATTGTTGGGAAGAGGTTACTGGAAGGTTTATTTCAGATATGGACGTTTACATGGAATTTGATGACAGATGGGCTCACCGAGGTAATCAAATTAATACGAATAACGAATATGAACAAACTGGATACCCTATGGGATTAAGAGTTATGTCCGAGGCTCATTCTTATGGTGTTTCATATGCAGAGGATATATTATTTGTTACTGTAAAAGTCAGAAATGAAAGTGGAGATTGGTGCGCAGAAGACGAGTTTGGAAACCCAGTACTAGATGATCTTGGAAACCAAAATTGTGGCGAGGCAATGATTATGCCAGATGGAACAAAACTGAACAGAGGAAAAGGATTTAATTATTCGGGTATGAGCCTAGGATTTTGGAATGATGGAGTGATATTAACCGGTGATAAATATGGGAATAATAACTATTGGTCCAGCGCAGATGATTATATGAAATATTACTGGGAAATATTTGAAGTAAATAATGAGAGAATGCTTATAAGTATGGCAATGATAGGGGATTACGATGGACAGTCTGGAGTAAATGGGCATGCAATGAATCCCGATATTACAAGTCCTGGAAATGAATTTGGTTTGGTTGCAACACAATTACTTGATTCACCAAAAGCAACCAGACCTATTGATTTAGACAACGACGGAATTATCGATATATTCCCGGGAGAACCATTAAAAATGACAGATTGGCACTGGCTAGACTGGTATTTGCGACCGGGTGTAACACACCCAGAAAGCTTATCTGGCGATTGTTATGCCGGTACACCTGGATGCCCTCAAGCAAAAAATAAAGAAGAGCTTTTTTATAAGATCATGGTCGGTGATACTAGTAATTTGACGGAAAATGAACAAGCATGGCATTTTCATACAAAAAATCCATCATCAGATTCACCATCAGAATTAAACCCTCATTTTGATTCCTTAGAAGGAATTAAAGAAGAAATGGTTTTTCAGCGTCCTCCTGAAGGTGTCGATCCTATTGTCGTGATGAGTTGTGGACCATTTGATCTTCCGGTTGGTCGAGAAGTACCATTCTCATTTTGTATTATTTTCGGTCAAAATGAGGATGATATAATTAATAATGCCAGATTTGCTCAAGTAATGTATAACTCAAATTATCAAGGGTTCACCCCTCCAAATAGACCATTAGCTCATGCAGAAAGCGAGTCTGGTCGTGTGAAAATTTTTTGGAACAATAAATCTGAAACATCGAAAGATGTCTTAACAGGTTATTCTGATTTTGAAGGTTATAAAATTTATAAAAGCTTGGATGGTGGTAAAACTTGGGGAAACCCAAGCGACATGATTTATGATCTTAATGGAATTTTTGCTGGCTGGCGACCATTTCAACAATTCGATTTATCCTCTATTGATGACTCTCTCCATTGTGTTTATGAAAATAAATATAACTGTTCACCTGAAGAATCAAGAGGTCATTCAATAATGGGTAAAGATCCTTATTCACCATGGTTTTCCTTAGGTCAAAACACAGGTTTTGAAGCCATAAAATTAACGGAGTACTTCATAACTCCTGAAGATACCTTCATGTATATGTTTGAAGATTTAGATGTGGTCGATGGCTTAGAATACACCTATTCTGTTGTCTCTTACGATATGGGAGTTGAACCACCATATTCGATTCAATATAGTGATAATGGAGATGGTACCTTTCAAAGTACCATTGATACTAATTATTCAAATCCAAATAAATGGGCGGACCCAGAAGGGTATGTCTATCTTGAAAACTCAAAAGGAACAACTATATTAGATAAAAATTTTATTCAAGTATACCCAGGTAGCTCTCCAAAAAAAGAACTACGTAGTATTCAGGTTGTTCCAAATCCCTACCTCTCCAATTCAATGTTAAATGAGACAGATCTCCAGCGAAGAATTCGTTTCATAAATCTTAGTCAAAATTGCACAATCAGTATTTATACTTTGTCTGGTGAGCTAGTATCAAAGCTCGAACATAAAAGCTTAACATCTGGTAATAAATTTTGGGATATGCGAACAATAAATAATCAAGAAATTTCTCCAGGACTGTATATATATCATGTGGTAGATAACGAATTAAAAGATGAAAATTTTATTGGTAAATTTGCAATTGTTAGATGAATTAGAATAAAAATTTAAAGTACTATATGTTACATATTTTTTATAAATTTAAGGTAATGAACATCTTTCAATTAAAAATTATTTAGAATTATGAAAAAATTTCTTTTTATAATCTTAATCATTTTGTCCCAAGTTCTAAATGCTTCTATTATAAAAGAAGACAGAATACCCTCCTCTAGAATAAAAATGCTGAATGGTGAATACGCGAAAATAGCCGATTTCAATTCAGAAGGTCCCATGATTGTTAACTTTTGGACAACTTGGTGACCATATTGTGAACGCCAGTTAGGCTTTCTTGATCAATTAAATACTTCTTTCAGAGATGCAGGGCTTAAGGTTTTAACCATTAATGCAAACAAACCTAAAATAGTAAATCAAGTTAGGCCTTACGTAAATAAAAGAAAATACAAGTTTGACGTAGCTTTAGATCCAAATTCAAAACTTTCTAAAAAGTTTGATGTAAAAGGTTTCCCAACATTGTATTTGGTAGATAAGAATGGAAAAGTCATTTATAAATCATCGGGCTATAGCGATGGAATCGAAGAAGAATATCTTGAAAAGCTGAAAGAATATTTAACCAGTGAAAATATTAGTTTTAATGATTTTGAATATAAGAAAATGCTAGATAGTAAAAAGGAAGCTATAAATATAGACTTCTAAGTTTTCACTTCTTGATTTTCGAGACTTTGTATCATATATATTTTCCATTTTTTCCAATTTTTATTTAAAAAACCAAGTCTCCAGTATTTATCTGCTCTTACAAAAGAATAGAGAGAACGCTTAGAATTAACAACGTTATTCAAACTATCAATTCTAGAATAACTCACATCAACAACATACATAAAATCTTTAAATATTTCAGTTATGGATGTCTTATCAATTTTTGTTCTATCATAACCAGCTTTATTTGTTTTTTTCCAAACATTAAAAATCTCATTAAATTCTTCTTTTGTCTTTACATGGATTGGTTGCGAGTCGAAATGTAGAATTAATGGCAAATTTATATAGTTTAACATATCCTTTGTGTTTTTATTGTCTACCTGTTCAAAATAACCAGATAATAATTTAATAACTCTCTTCTCTTCTTTCGAAGATTGTTTATTTTCTCCGGCAAAAAGGAAGCTAGAAAGTGATGTAGTTGTTAAATAAATAATTAAGATTAAGTCTTTATAATTTCTCACCTTATCCCCTTTTTTAATGTCTTATCTTTAATGTTATAGATGTAAAATTCTAGATCTCATTACTATAATTATAAGTTTTGATCATCATGAATAATTAACATAGTTTTTAATAATAGATAATACTATTATAATACTATTATAATAAAATTATAACAAAATATTACACATTAAATACTATATAGGTTTCAAAGTATGAAAATTTTTATTTATATTATTCTTTTAGTCTTATCAGATATGCTACCAGGATCTTCGCTAATAGAGAAAAAAATTCCTGCGGCTAGAATAAAGATGGTAGATGGAGAATATGCAAAATTAGCAGACTTCCATTCTGAAGGTCCAATGATTATTAATTTTTGGACAACCTGGTGAACATATTGTGAACGCCAGTTAGGCTATTTAGATCAATTAAATACACAATTTAAAAATATGGGCTTAGAGGTTCTTGCGGTGAACCAAAATAAACCAAATATTATAAATCAGGTTAGGCCATATATTAAGAAAAGAAAATATAAATTTAATGTATGCGTGGACCCCGCATCAAAGCTAGCTAAACGATTTAAAGTTCTTGGATTTCCTACATTCTTTTTAGTGAGTAAGGATGGTACTATTCTTTATAAGAATTCCGGTTATAAGGAAGGTGATGAGGAAAAATATTTAAAGGAACTGCTCAAATATCTTGATGGTGAAAATATTAAATATGATGATTTTGAATACAGTAAGACTATAACCGATAACATAAATAATTCGGACGTTAAAATAGACTTTTAAAAATTTATCGTTCTAATTCAATATTAGATATCATATAAATTTTCCAAGGTCTTGACCATTTAGTTAATATACCCCAAATAAATTTAATAGGACTTCCGTAGTATCCTTTCCCTCGAATTAAATGATATAATGCTCTCTCCGTTCTTATGTTATTCCCATTTGCATCTTTCCGAGTAAAAACAACATCAGCGACCGCTGCATAGTTACTTATCACATGAGTTTCTTGAATATCAATAGATTCTATTTTAGTTGTTTTAAATTTAGATTTTTTTGATTTTTTCCAGTTATTAAATAAGATATTAAAGTCCGATTCTGATTTAATATTCATTATTTTATTTGAATCAAAATGAAGAACAAAATCAGGAGTTAGATGCTTTAACATACCATTAGCATTTTTCTGATCAACATTTTCGAAGTATTCTTGAAGTACATTTAGAATTCTTTCTTCATGCTTAAAATCATTTTTACTTTCAGCTATTAAACTATTTATAAAAAAAAGAATTAAAAGAATTAAAATATTTTTCATCTTGATCATTTGAATCTTAAGCTTGATTTCTAGTAAAGACAGGCTCTAGCCGTGATGAAATTGAAGGGTCATAATTATATCCACCAAGATTAAAGCTTAGTATGTCTTCAGCATTCGCTATTTTATTTTGGATAATATATCGTGCCATCATCCCCCTAGCTTTTTTTGCATAAAAAGAGATTATTTTAAGGTTTCCATTTTTCCAATCTTTGAATTGAGGTGTTATTATTGTTGCTTTTAAACTTGGTCTATTAATTGATTTAAAATATTCTAAAGACGCACAGTTAATCACTATTTTTTCTTTGTGGCTCTTAAGATCATTATTAATCGAATCAGTTAAAATATCAGCCCAATATTCGTATAGATTTTTTCCATGCTTATTTTTTAACCTTGTTCCCATTTCAAGCCTATATGGCATGACCAAATCAAGAGGTCTTAGAATTCCATAAAGTCCTGATAGGATTCGTGTATTAGAATGAGCAAAGCTTAGTTCGGCCTCATTTAAGCTGTCGGCATTAAGTCCGGTGTATGTGTCACCAGCAAAAGAATAAATTGCTTCTCGAGCATTATTTGGCTTCATGTTGGCATTCCAATCTTGCATACGCTCCCAGTTTAACATTGCAAGACTCTCGCTAATGTTCATAAGGGACATAAAATCTAATGGATCCAGCTTTTTTAGATTATTAACTAGATCTTTGGACTTATTTAAAAATTGTGGTTTACCAAAATTTTTAGTTTTAGCGAAACAATCTTTTGACAATTTTTTTGCTGGTGATAAAACTGTTATCATAATCTAAATACTATTTCTTAAAGATTTAAAGCGTTCCTTCAATAACTTTATTTAACCTTTCAACAAAACCTGAAGGATCTTCTAGCTTTACACCTTCTTGTATCAAAGCTTGTTCATACAAAAGAAAAGCAACATCGTCAAAAGATTTTTTCTTCGTCATGTCTTTTAACTTTTTGACAATCACATGGTTAGGATTAATTTCAAGAATAGGCTTGACAGAAGGCATATCTGCTTGCCCCATGGATCTCATAATCTCTTGCATTTGAGCGGTTGGATCATTTTCATCAGCAACAATACAAGACGGTGACTCGCTCAGTCGATTTGAAACTTTAACATCTTTAATATTATCGCCTAAAACTTTTTTAAGTTTTTTCACAACGGACTTTAATTCCTTTTCATTCTCTGTGTCTTTTTCTTCTGAAAAGTCATCTGCAGCACCACTACGTTTCACCGATTTAAGATCTTTTTCATCGTATTTTGGAACTGAAGTAATAATAATTTCATCTATCTCATCATCTAATATTAAAACTTCAATATCTTTTTCTTTGTACATCTCAAGTAATGGTGAATTTTTTAAGGAGATCTCATTCTGACCTGTAATATAGTAAATTGATTTTTGGTCTTCCCTCATTCTACCGACGTATTCCCTAAGCGATACTAAGCCATCATCTTTTGTTGACTTGAATCTAAGTAAGTCAGTTAATGCATCTTTATGTTCAAAATCTTGATATACACCTTCCTTAATTAAACGACCATATTGTTCGAAGAACTCTGAATATTTTTCTTTATCTGTTGAAATAGTTTTTAACTTATCGAGTATTTTCTTAACAGAATTAGAGCGTATTTTCGCCATGACTCTATTTTGTTGTAGAATTTCACGACTGACATTTAAAGGCAGATCAGAGGAATCAATGATACCCTTGACAAATCTAAGCCAACTAGGAAGTAACTCTTTATCATCATCTGTAATAAAAACTCTATTAACGTAAAGTTTTACTCCCGGTTGATAATCCGCTCTAAAAATATCCGCGGTAGCTTTTTTAGGAATGAAGAATAAAATAGTAAACTCTAAATTTCCTTCTGCTCTAAAGTGAACCCAACTCATTGGATTGGTCATATCTTGAGAAAGAGACTTATAAAATTCATTATAGTCTTTTTCTTTCAATTCATTTTTGGATCGAGTCCAAAATGCCTTGGCATCATTAATTTGAGTTGTTTTTGTTTCTTTACTCTTTTCTTTTCCATCATCATCAAACTCAGTTTCATCATAAGTCAACATAATTGGAGCATCAATGTGGTCTGAGTATTTCTTAACAAGACCCTCAAGACGCCATCTGCTCGCAAACTCTTTTCCTTCTTCATTCAAAAAAAGTTTTATAGATGTACCACTTTCTTTTTTCACACCTTTTTTTATCTCAAAACCAGATTGACCATCACTTGTCCATGTATAAGCTTCTTTATTTCCCGCTTTTTTACTCGTCACATCAACTTGATCAGCTACCATAAAACTTGAATAGAAGCCCACACCAAATTGTCCAATTAATTGAGAGTCTTTTTTAGCATCACCTGAAAGTTTTGATAAAAAGTTTTTAGTACCAGACTTCGCAATTGTACCAAGATTATCTTCTAATTCTTTTTTCGACATACCTATACCATTATCAGTAATTGTCATGGATGGATTATCACCCTCCTCAAATTCAATAATTATCTTCGGATCAAATGTTTTTCCTTTATATTCATCTTTCGTCAGTGACAAATATCTTAGTTTATCTAGTGCATCAGAAGAGTTTGAGATCAGTTCACGTAAGTAAATCTCTTTACTCGAGTAAAGGGAATGAATAATTAGCTTTAAAAGCTGGCTTACTTCTGTTTGAAATGGTTGTTGAGACAATTTTAACTCCTAATAATAAATGTTTACTTATTGTTTATTTTGATTACAAATACAGCCTATAAAGATAAAAAACTAAGACCATTAAAATCTATATTGATTCATATAAAATTTATTAAATATTATTTTTCTTTACTGCAATGTTTATACCTTCTAATACTAGAGCTGGAACAATAAAATCAAATAGATCCTCATCACGATATAAATTAGAAAAACCACCTGTAGCAACCACAATAGGTTTAAAGTCTTTAAAAGATTCATTTGTAATTTGATTTATTAACTCTTTAACCATACCCATTTGCCCAAAATATAACCCGGACTGAATACTACCGATAGTAGATCGTCCAACAGAAATTTTACGTTTGATTATTTCAACTGGTTGTAATTTTGCAGCTTTTTGCTCTAAAGCCTCCATTGATATCTGTAGTCCAGGAAAAATAGTACCGCCTTTGTAAACATTATTTTTAGAAACGACATCAAATGTTGTTGCTGTCCCAAAATCAATAATAATTAAGTTTTGGTTCGGAAATTGATTTGTTGCTGCCATTGCATTTGCAATTCTATCCGCTCCAACTTCGGAGGGATTTCTATAGTTAATTTTTAGCCCCGTTTTTGATCCTGGCCCTAATTCAAAAGGTGACTTATCAAAATATTTCAAACATGCATTTCTCAAAGAGTGAACAGCATCTGGAACGACAGAACAGATACCAATTTGATCAATCAAATTAAAATCAATATTATTTTCTTTGAGTACAGACCTTAGAAAGACTCCTATTTCATCGGAAGAACCGCGAAAAACTGAGTTTTTTCTAAATTGTAAGATTAACTTATTATGTTTGAAGACTCCACCATGCAGAGAAGTATTACCTACGTCAATACATAAAATCATTGTAATCCCTTTACTATTTTTTCTTGCAGAGCTTCACCTAGTTCTGTTGAATATTGGAAATTTGAAATGTTCCCATTTTTATCATATACATTAAAATGAGTTTGCTCATTTTCAAACCTATCCGAAATATCATTTTGAACAACAAGATCAGCATTTGAATGAGCTATCAGTTGATCTACTTTCTTTTTTTTCTGAGTATCATCAAGATTTACGGTTAGCTTAAAGGCCACAAGTTGTATATTTCTATTTTTACTTTTTGAAAGCAAGCTATCAATTAACTTAGGAGAGCGTTTCATTTCTAAAAATATTTTATCTTCAGAAGAGTTTATTTTCTTATTTAAATCAACATTGATTGGTACATAATCGCTCACAGCTGCATTATGAATTAATGCATTAAATTTATTTTCTGAAATTAAAGTGTTTAATTTCTCCTCTAGATCATAAATATTTGTAAAACGAATATGTTTAAAAGTTCCAGAGGGTAGCTTAGAATCGTGAGAAGAAAGAAATGTAACATCCCATTTATGTTTTATAAATACATTCGCTATAGAAGCAGCGGTTCTTCCAGTACTAATGTTTGTAATGCAGCGTGCACCATCTATTGGCTCTTTTGTACCTCCTGCAGTTATTAGTATAGATAAATTATTTTTATGATTAATAAATTTATTGACGATATCAACGATTTTATTAGGTTCCATCATACGTCCTGAACCATAATCACCACAAGCAAGAGCACCTTCTTCTGGCTCTAATACTATGAGACCCCATTTTTTTAGCTGCTCCATAGATTTTAGGGTTGCAGGGTGAGACCACATTTTTGTGTTCATTGCTGGTGCAATAAAATAGGGTTTTTCCCAATCATGTGCCAAAAAAAGTGAAGACACCAAATTCTGACCTAGACCACTATTCATAGAGTTAATTGTTGTTGCCGTTGCCGGAGCTAAAACCATGACATCAGCCCATTTAACCAAATCAATATGAGACATCATCTTTCCATTTTCAAATATATTTGACATAACAGGTTTTCCACTTAACCCCTCAAGAGTCGCAGCGCCAATAAAATTGAGAGCTGAATCTGTTGTGACAACCTGAACGGTATATCCTAATTGTGAAAATTTAGAGATGGCTTCTGCACTTTTATATGCAGCAATAGAGCCACTAATTAGAAATAAAATATTACAATTTCTCATTATCTATTAACCTCACTTTACCAAGTTGAATGGCACCATAAATTCTTTTATCGTGCTCTTCAACGTATTCTACTTGAAACCCTTTTTTTGCAAGACTCGTTTTTATCTTTTCAATACTTTTTTTTGATCTTAAAATTTTTGAAAATTCTGGGGCGAGAGTCCTTTCCTCTTCAGATAATTTGACATTTCTCGATGAGAATGCCAGACCATCATTTTCTCTTATTGTAGAACAAAAAATTATTTCGACTTTCATAAAGAAAGCTTCAACCATTCCACAAATAAGTTTTAGCTGTTGGTAGTCTTTCTCTCCAAAATAAGCTTTTTGGGGATTAACAATATTTAGAAGCTTCATTACAACAGTAAGGACTCCATCAAAATGCCCTGGTCTTTTTTTACCTTCCATGATTAAACTTAAATTATTTTCTGAAATTTTGTAGTTATAATTGTCTTTATAAAGATCATTGAATGATGGTAATAGGATAAAAGAGACACCTCGCGATTTCAGTATATCAAGATCATCATCTATACTAATCGGGTAATTTTTAAAATCATCATCATTATTAAATTGGGTAGGATTGATGAAAATACTTACTACAGTATAATCATTATCTAAAGTTGACTTCTTAACTAAAGATAGATGACCTTCATGGAGAGCACCCATAGTCGGAATAAAACCAATTGTTTTATTTTGTTCAAGATTTGATCTGTGTTTCTGCCAATGATTTAAATTCTTAAAAATTTGCATTAAAAACTTTCTTTCTCGTTAGGAAAATCCCCTTTCTTAACATCTTGATTAAATTGATTAAGACAATTTTTGATAAGTGAAAAACTATCCATATATTTTCTTAAAAAAGTTGGATTAAAATTATTATTCATACCAAGTATATCTTGTAAAACTAAAACCTGTCCTGAAGTTTCAGGTCCAGCACCAATGCCGATAGTCGGTATATTTAGTTCTTTTGTTATCTGTGTTGATAAGCTCGCAGGAATCATTTCAAGTACAAGGGAAAAAGCACCAGCCTGTTGCACCTTATGAGCATCATCTAAAATTTGTTTAGCTTTTTCATTTGTACGACCTTGCAGTTTCCATCCGCCTAAGGAATGAACTGACTGCGGTGTCAGCCCAAGATGCCCCATTACAGGAACGCCTGAATCGACAATATATTGTATTGTCTTAGTATGTTTACTACCTCCTTCAATCTTAATAGCATTCGCACCAGCCTTCATTAAAAGATCAACAGAATCCATGGTCTTCTTCTTACTCTTTCTATGTTCTAAAAAAGGCATATCAGCAATTAAAAACTTACCCTCTAAACCATTCGAGACTGCATTCACATGAACCCGCATCATCTCAATCGTTGCTGGAATCGTATTTTTATAACCATGCATTACCATTGCAGCACTATCACCGACTAATACCATATCAATCTCAGTTTTTGCTATAATTTTAGCAAAGCTATAATCATAGCATGTGACCATGGATAAACTACCTTTAGATTTATTTTTAGTTATCTCTTGAATATTTTTCATATTTTTTTCTTTTTAATTAATTCTACAAAAGACCGATAAATTGGTTTGAAATTATTATCTATAACACTTAAGTGTTTTTCTATTGTTTTATTATCACCTCTGGATATTGGACCAGTAAGAAAATCTTCCTCATAAAGTGATTTTTTTATAACGTGTTTGAGATAGGGTTCTGCAATGTCAACGGGTAAAGAAAAACTTTTAAGAATTTTTGAATACTCATTGATTAAAATAGACGAAAAGTTACCAACCATTGAAGCCCAAGCATGATAAAGGACTTTTTGATTTTGATCTATTTTAAAAGAATTATTTTTTAGTTCTGGAAATAATTGTGAAAAATCTTTTCGCCCTTTTTCTAGCACAAAGGGTATAGACTCATATTGAGGAAGATCATTCAAAGAAGAACTAAATGTATACAGCGGATGTGCACTCTCGGCATAAGAAGTAGACAAGACACCCGAAAAATGGATTATTAATTTATCTTCAATTTTACTGGCGATGTCTTCGATAGAATCATCAGAAATAGCTAATAAAACCTTCGTTGATAATTTTAAAAATGGATCTAAAGGCTGTTTATACGTTCTTTTCCACTGATAGAAATCAATGTCAAGCATAGAAAAGTAATGAGATAAATGAGAAGCCATTTTCCCACCACCGATTATAAGATAGGGTTTCGTTTTTACAGGTACCTGTTCCATGAATCAAGTCCTCTTTTATTCTTTTATTCTAAGTAGCAGTCATTTTCAGATCTGCTCTATTACTACAATTTGAATTTAATTATATAATGTAGATAATGTACATGAATAATCTTATTTATTGAACCCACCAATTTTTGTAGTCTGGCTTTAAATGTTTGAGAGACATTATCTCTCCTATTTGAGGTGCAATAATTTTCTGACCTACCTCTTTAGATTTAAATAACGCTCTTTCTATTGGCTCTATCCAAGTATGAGTAGACAATGTAAAAGCCCCCCAATGAATAGGCATAAAGTAATTTGCTTCTAAAGCTTGAGATGCCTGCACGGCTTCTTCTGGAAACATATGAGTATTCTTCCAAGCTTTATTATACTGTCCGCAGTCAATAAGTGCTAAATCAAATGGTCCATATTGTTTACCTATTGAATAAAAGTGAAATCCAAAGCCACTATCTCCACTAAAATAAATTTTACCATATTTAGAATTTAAAGCCCATGAACACCATAATGTCGAGTTTCGATTCATTGGACCTCTGCCAGAGAAATGTCTAGCTGGTAAACAAACAATATCAATTTCTTCTAATCTTTTGTTTTCATCCCAATTCATTTCTGTAATGTTTTTTTCTTCAATACCCCAATTTTTAAGATGATTTCCAATACCTAGTGGGACATAAAACATTTTAACTTTATTTTTTAGTTTTTTAATAGTCGAATAATCTAAATGGTCATAGTGATCATGGGATATTAAAACAGCATCGACAGTTTCTAAATCATCAATTGAAAATGAAATTTCAGAACTATACCTTTTTAGAGATGGCATAGGTAATGGAGCAGCATACTTACCTAACATTGGATCTAATAATATAATTTTTCCATTTACATTTAGAATAAAAGCTGAATGACCCAACCATGCAAACTTTATAATTGAATCTTTACTTGTTTTAATAAATGATTTTAAATCAATTTTATTAGGTTTTAAATCATATTGGGGAGACCTTAAAGTATCTTTTTTGAAAAATTCAGACATTGGCATTTTATCGGTCATCATCTCAGTTTCTTCTTGGTTTTCAAATTCCCCATTTCTGTAGTTATTTAATTGAGTGAATGACGCTTTATGCTCTTTAGTTGGATTTGATCCAAATTGAGGATTTAGGTTAATAAAGCCTATTATCAAAAAAGTTATTGAAGAGATGATATAAAACATAATCGTTATTATTTTTTTCATGTTAGAATTAAACTGATTTTTTAAATTTAAATATATTTTTCAATTTTTGTTTGATTTTCAAAGCTAATTCTTTTCCTAAAAGCCAAAAACCAGCAAACATAAAAACATAACTTAAAATATAAAAAGCAACACCGAATTTAATTTTTAAGGATGGAAAAAAGTCAACAAATGGTAACAAAAAAATAGAAGAATAGAATAAAATACTTAACCCTAAAAATATGTAACCTAAAACTTTTTTTATTTTATTTTTCTCTTTCACTTTACTTCAACTCAATCGATGTAATGATAAAACTTAGTTAGTTAAAAAATAAAAACTAACTTTAAAACAGATAATAAAACGGAACCAATTAAAATCAACCGATAGGGCTTTTCAGGGATTTTTTTGACTACCCATACCCCACTTAAAGCACCTAGTACTATGAATGGAACCAATGACAAACCAAAATATAAAATTGAGAAATTAATTGTCTCCCAAGAAAAAATATGGAATGGTACTTTGAAAAGATTAACGACTAAAAAAAACCAAGCTGCTGTTCCAATAAATTTATTTTTCTGAAAACCCATAGATAAAAAATATACTGTCATAACAGGCCCTGCAGCATTACCGACCATTGTTGAGACTCCTCCAAGAATACCAACAAAGCTAGTAAGTAAAAAACTTTGATTATCTTGATTTTTTACCTCTGGTTTTTTAACGAACATTAACAGAATACCAATGATTACAATTGATGCTAAAAATATCTTGAATTGATTTTCATCTACGTTATTTCCAACGGTTACGCCAATCAAAATTCCAATTATTGTACTTGGAATTAATTTTAAAAGCTTTTTTATATCTGCATGCTGATGATAGTAAGTAACTCCAAAAATATCTGCTATAATTAAAATAATTAGAAGAACACCAGTTGATGCCTTAGCTCCAAATAATGAGGCCATAACAGGTACTACCAATAAGCCTATCCCACCGAGACCTGTTTTTGCCATTCCAATTCCAATGGCACAGAAAATAATCTGTAGCCATTGAAAGATTTCAAGGTTTAGTAATGTATGGAATTCAAAAATTTGATTAATACTTGAGTTTATTTGACTAATATAATTTTTCGAGTTTCCAATATATCTCCAGCTTGAATAGAACATAAGTAGATACCTGCTGAAACAGTGTTTCCATTTTCATTCTTTGAATTCCACTGCGTAGACCAAAAACCAGCTGGCTTAGATTCATTAATAATTTGCTTAATCATTCTACCTCTAAGATCATATATAGAAAGATTTACAAAACTTTCTTTTTCCAATGAATACTGAATATTAATTAAGGGGTTAAATGGGTTTGGATAAGCTTCCATGGAAAAAGATTCTGGAATATTAAGGTTTTCTTTTTCAGTGCTCAGACTATTACAGCTACCTATAATATAGGAATGTGAATTTTGAGAAGTATTTTGCTCTAAACCATTATATGAATAAGTATAGTAAAACTGAATTTGATCACCTTCATTTGCATTAATCTGAAAAGGAACATTTGGTGTTACATTATAACCAGGAGGAGTGCCACCCGATGAATAATAAAGAATACAAGTTGGGCTTCCAACATGTCCCGCACTCGGAATAAATGTAATAGTAGGGTTATTAGAATCATCAGAAAATTCATACGTATAGTGTCCATTTTCAGGTCCACCAAAACATGAAGGGGCTTCGATAATTTCAATTTCAATCGTTGATGAAACTGTTGTGAGACCTTCATTGTCTGTTGCATGGGCTGTAATGAAATGTGTTCCCAAAGTTGCTCCTTCCCATGAATATTGATAAGGAGAAGTTTCATCTTCATATAATTTTATATCTGAATCAAAAAATTCAACAAATGAAATTGAACCATCTAAATCATTTGCATTCGCACTTAATGAAATTATTGAACCACTGTAAAAAGATGAATTTGAAATAGGTGAATCAACAACGATAGTTGGAGCTAAGTTTGAAGTTGTGGAAACAAATACTAATACATCATCATTTGAACTGTAGACACCATCATTTACGTTTAACTTAATTTTATACACACCTTCTATTAAATCTGAAATTAAAGTAGTAACAGAATTCTGATCTGAAAAATTGATGACTGAAGGACCATATACCTGCTCCCAACTATATGTTAATTCTTCCGTATCATCATCAAATGTTAAAGATCCATTTAAAAGTGCGGTTTCATCAGGAAGCACAACAACAATATTTTCACCTGCATTTGCAACAGGTGGTGAATAGTCTAAAGGACTATCGTAAGTAAAGTCCATTTTCCCAATATTAAACTCACCGTTTAACATTACCAATCTAAGGATGTGCTTGCCTTGATTTATCGGAACATTATCAATATTTATTGAATACCAATTATACCAATCACCTGTTGAATTAACCGAAATGTCTGGAGTTACAGAGATACCATCAATTTCAATTTTAAATGGTCCCCCTCCATTTCCATTACCAGAAGCACACCGAATAGATAAATTATAAAAACCTGCTTCTTCAACATCTATACTATATTCAGTCCACTCTCCAGCTGCAATCCACCCTATTGTAGCTCCTTCCCCTGCAGAATATTCACAATCAACATATTCTTCCTGACGATACCCACCATAATTTGCTTGAGAGAGATCTAAATAAGAAACTCCTTGCCCAATACCACCTTCAAAATTATCGTATTTCCCAGCTTCAATCATTCCGGGGATAGTATTCGAATTTTCTTGAAAAGCAAACTGTTCTCCTACTTGAATATTAATAATATTAGATATTCCAAATTCGGTACCACTAAATAATTTTGCATACATGTCATGCATACCTGGAGAAAGATTTAAGGCTCTAAATTCATACGGAAAAGTATTGGACTCACCAATAATATTTATTCCATCATAATACTCCACCCTATTGATATTCTGATTATCTGAATAAATACTCAGGTTAATACTTCCATTAACATAAGCTTGGGTAAAATCAGATGAGATAACACCAGTTATATCACTACCTCTATTGGTTGCAAGCTGTTTAGGGGGAACACTCAATTGAAAACCATCAGAAAATGTAACCAGTAAAATTTCATCAGAATAATTATGAGCTACATAAGTCATCTCACCATCTCGTTCAAATGAAGCAGAAATAGGATAGTTTGAGTAAATATCTGATCTTAATCGACCCAGTGCATTCATCCCATGAATCCAATAATATGTGTGTGCATCAGAAACTCCAAACTTAATTTCTCGTTGAGGGTTGGAATTATATAGACTGATCGCAGATTCAGGATCAATAAAGGACAAGTATTTCCAATAAACATCATGCCATAAGTTTGGATTTACTTCATTATTTAGAATTCCCGTATTTGAAATAATTTCATCCCAGAGTGTTTCGACGTAAGAAATATTATGTCCTAGGTATAATGAACCTCCATGAATAGGATACATCTCTATTCCATATGAAGCTGCAATATCATTAGTCCAAAAAGTGCCATTATCGTATGCATTTCCCCAAACGCGAGAGACTAAACTATATTGTTGAGAGGAAGAAAAGTTTCTATTGTAAATATCAAACCAATACTCCTCCGTAGAGACTTGCTCTGTTGTATATAGGTATATCCCTAAGTCTCTTATTTCAACATCTCCAGTAATAGTACCCCAATGAATCAAAGAAGAATTAAACTGCATACTTTCAGAGGAAGATTCTTGATCATTCCCCTGAGGAAAAGTAGCAAAACCATTCGCCCAAGAATGACCAGCATACGGACTGAAACTTCTTAAATATGGGTATTTTTCATCTTCTCTATTTGGCGATGCTGCATCTCTAATCAGCTCATTGACCATTTGTCCCCAATTCGAAGCCCAGCCTGGAAAGTATTGTTCTACAAAAGAAGCGGCATGAATAAAATAACCCCAATGAAAGTGATGATCATTAATATTAGAATCTTGACCATGCCCGGCTGGATAGCCAATTAATGTAGACCAGGTGTTGTTATAATAGAATAAAAAAGCAACTTCAGAAGTATTTGCAGTGAGCCAATTTTCTAAACGATTTTTAACTGTTAAAGCCATTAAATCACGAGCTTCTAAGTCTCCGGATTCGTGAGCAATCCTAGCGGTCTGAATCAACCTATTCATCACCTGTCCTTCATTATATGAATCTGTCCATGTAGCAAGTTGATCATTCTTAATTTGAGATATTTTATTTCCTAATTCAGATGGATTAAACCCATTACTATAATTTGCTAAATATGGCAATGTTGGCAGTATGCCTTTAAATATATTTTCTGTAGAAAAATAATTTCCTTTTAACATTTTCAGCTCACCTCTAACAGAGGAATAACTAACCTCCTGGGGCACTGGAGAATTACTTGTTAGATTACTCCATTGATGAGGTAATAAACCTTGTAAAATATCACTGAACTCTCCTTCCTTAACCTCAACATCAATTAAATATTCCGTTGTTAACGTAGATGTGTTTTCATCATAAAACCAATTAGCAGAAGTATTTTCTGGAAATACATAAGCATATTTCTTATAATCTAAATATACTTGATTTAGATTATCTTCAGACTGTGGTATCATTGCAATAGACCAATAATTCTCACCATTTAGATCTGATGTATATGTTGATCCACTTTGATTCCAATTACTCCCCTCTGGAGCAAAAATTATAAAATCTGCATTATTACGAGCATCCTGAACCAAAATTATCTCATCAATGATTGTTACTTGACCAAGGTTTATTTTTATTTCAGCGATATCATTATTTTGTTTAGTAAAATAGACAAAAGGCATACCCATCCCTGAAGTAGCTTTGAATGAATGATTATTATTACTCCACTCCATGGTGACTGTCCAATCTGAAAAATCGTAAACATTCGCTTTATCTGCATTTAACCCTTCAACTCCAACAATAATAGGTTCTTGGTCATCATAAACTCCCCATGGTATATAGCTTAAAACAAGACCTGCATCTATTGTTTTTAATGCCATTGGATAGTTAAATATATTGCTTGAATGATTGTTTTTAATAATTGATGACCACCAATCATTTGTGGGAGGAGGCTTTATTGCTGCGGGACCAATAACTTGTGGTACACCGGATGGATATCCGTTTCTTCCTGCTTCATCTGTCCCAGGAAATGTTGTTGTATAGCTCCCGCTTCCGATTTGAACTATCTGGCTAAAACCAATAGATGAAAAAAGTGAAAGACAGATAAAAAGAGATTTAATAACTTTCATAATAAATAGGCTTTTTAATAATTCAAAAATAAATGAA
>TARA_B110000037_G_scaffold7366_1_pt1 | contig 23174 bp, 25 predicted proteins | sample TARA_B110000037 | Tara Oceans TARA_B110000037 (sample SAMEA4397196) | marine metagenome | biome: Polar Biome; feature: [MIX] marine epipelagic wind mixed layer (ENVO:01000061); material: water (ENVO:00002006), including particulate matter (ENVO:01000060) such as... | depth 10-100 m
AAAAGCGATTATTGTATCCGGATATTTTAACCCCCTTCACAAGGGGCACATAGAGCTTTTTGAAAAAGCGAAGACTATGGGCGATGCCCTTTGGGTCATTGTAAATAGTGATTTGCAACGTGAATTAAAGGGAAGTAAAGCCTTTATGGACCAGCAGGAGCGGCTTATTATTGTAAAGGCTATTGGTGTTTTAGACAAAGCATTAGTTTCTATTGATAAGGATAAAACTCAATGCGCGACGCTGCGTTTTTTAGCTAAAGAATATGGTAATGAGTATGATTTGTTTTTTGCAAATGGCGGGGATCAAAATAATGACAGCATTCCTGAGGTGCCGATTTGTAAAAAAGTGGGTATTGGACTTATTGAGGGACTTGGAGATAAGATTCAATCTTCCTCGTGGTTATTAAAAAAATAGGATGAAGACAAAAAACATTTGTTGTATCGGCGCGGGATATGTGGGAGGACCTACTATGGCAGTCATTGCCTTGAAATGCCCCGACATAAAGGTTACTGTGGTTGATTTAAATGCAGAGCGCATTGCTGCTTGGAACGGCCCACTAGAAAACCTTCCTATTTATGAATCTGGTTTAGCGGAGGTGGTTGCTGAAGCAAGAGGTAGAAATTTATTTTTTTCTACGGAAGTAGATAAAGCAATTGAGGAGGCTGAAATGATTTTTATGGCGGTAAATACCCCAGCCAAAACAGAAGGTGAAGGTGCGGGCATGGCAGCTGATTTACGTTACGTTGAAGCGTGTGCAAAAAACATTGCAAGAGTAGCTAAAACATATAAAATTGTGATTGAAAAATCAACCTTACCGGTTCGTACTGCTGAAAAGATTAAAGAGATTTTAGATAAAGAAGGTACTGGAGTACATTTTGAAATTCTTTCCAATCCCGAGTTTTTAGCAGAGGGGACTGCTATTCAGGACCTTTTTAAATCCGACCGGGTACTTATTGGAGGCGATGAAACAGAAACGGGTCAAAAAGCCGTTCAGGCTTTGGCGACTATTTATGCTAACTGGATCCCTAAAGAAAAAATCTTAATGACCAACGTTTGGTCCTCTGAACTTTCAAAACTTGCCTCTAACGCGATGCTTGCCCAACGAATTTCATCCATTAACAGCCTTTCTGCGCTTTGTGAAAAAACAGGAGCCAATATTGAAGAGCTATCCAAAGCGATTGGGATGGATCACAGAATTGGCTCAGTGTTCTTAAAAGCTTCTGTAGGTTTTGGAGGAAGTTGTTTTCAAAAAGACATTTTGAATTTAGTTTACCTTTGTAAATTTTATGGATTAAACGAAGTAGCAGAATACTGGCACCAGGTTATAAAGATTAACGATTATCAAAAAGATCGTTTTGCCCAAAAAATTATTGATTATTTTGGAGGTGATTTAATAGGGAAAAAGATTGCCATTTTGGGATGGGCTTTTAAAGCTAACACAAATGATTCTCGAGAAAGCCCTGCAATCTATGTTGCTGAAAAGCTATTTAAAGCGGGAGCGATTCTAGAGATTTACGATCCGAAGGTATCTAAAGAATCTATTTTTAGGGATATTGATTTTTATTGGGACTCATCAAAAACAAAAGATTTAACTACGCGGATTTCAGTACTTGACTCTGTGAATAAATTAGACTTTAGTAATTACGCGGTAGCCATTTTAACCGAATGGGAGGCGTTTAAAAGTTTAGACTTTTCAAAGGCTGTAGTTTTTGATGGTAGAGGGGTTATATCATCAAGTTCGTATTCAATTGGAAAAGGATGAAAAGAGCACTGATTTTACAACAAAATCAATCTCACCTTCCAGCAGTAGTAAAAATCATTAATAATCTTTTTTAAATGAGTAAGCAAAAAGCCATCATCGTATCAGGATATTTTAACCCCAATTATAAAGGATATTTGGAGTATTTTGATATTGTTAAGGCAATTCCTGAAAAGGCAGTTTATATGCAGATGAATGAAGCCCTCATAGATGTGCTTGGAGATAAAATACAGTCAAGCAGTTTGCTGGTTAAGAAATTGTAATTAAACAAAAACAGTGGAAACTATAAATAAACTAGCTTTTATACTTGATCGTAGGCAAAAAAAATATTTTATCTTTTTGTCAAGTATGCTATTTATTGGTTTAATATTTGAATTCTTGAGCATTGGAATTTTACTTCCAGTTTTAAATATAACAATTACTGGCGAAAGCTCAACATTGACTTCGGTTCTTAATTTTTTAAATGTTGAAAATTTCAGTTCAGAATTTTTAATAAAAATTATTGTTTTTTTATCAATCTTGATTTATACAATAAAATTCATTTTTTTAATTTTCTTAAACAATATAAATTATAGTTTTTTAAATTCAATTTCAGCCTCTTTATCAAATAAACTATTCAGAAAATATTTGTTTAATGATTTTAATTTTCATGTTAAAACTAACAGCTCATATTTAATTAAAAATATTATTACCGAGATTTCATCATTAAGAACTCTGTTGGAATCAAGTATGACTTTCATTTTAGAGTGTTTAATATTTATTTCGATTATTTCACTTCTAATTTTTATTCAGCCAATAGCTGCATTAACTATTTTTTCTTTCTTCTCTTTTTCCACTATAGTTTATCATCTTATTTTTAAAAACAAGATAAAATTATGGGGTGTTCAAAGGCAAAGTTTAGATAATAAAATCATTAAAAATCTTACTGAAACTTTTGGAGGAATTACAGAGATTAAAATTTTTAAAAAGGAAAACTTCTTTTTTAAAAGATTTGAAAAAGATGTTTATGAAAAAGCTGGTATCCTTTCTAAAAATGATATAATTGGACAATTTCCCAAGCTTTACCTTGAATACATTACAGTAGTCTCTGTCTTAGGATTAATGATTATTATGACTTTTCTCGATATAGATAAAGAAGAGATTATAACTACTTTAGGTATTTTTGCTGCTGCCTCTTTTAAAATAATTCCATCAATGAATAAAATTATTTTTTGTTCACAAAAAATTAAATTTAATTATCCCTCATTATCTATAGTGCACGAGGAATTAATGAATAAGCCAAAAATAACGGCTAATAAAGTTGAAGAAAAAAACAGTCAAATTAATTTTAGAAGTATCAGCCTTAAAAACGTTTCATTTTCCTATCCCAATGGTAAGATTGTATTAGATAATATCAATTTAAATTTCACATCAAAGCAAGTTATTGGATTAGTTGGAAAAACAGGTGAAGGTAAAAGCACACTTGTTAATCTACTTTCAGGATTAATAGATCCAATTTCAGGAAAAATTGAAGTTAATTCAAATGAAACAAACAAAACTTTAATTGATTTGCAAATTTTAGGATTTGTTCCTCAAAATCCCTTTCTTTTAGACGCAACCATAAAAGATAATATTTGTTTTGGCAATAAATATGATGTGGAAAAATATAAAAAAGCTATTGATCAATCTCAATTGACAGTATTTTTAAACACACTTGAAAATAATGATAAAACATTTGTAGGGGAAAGAGGTATAATGCTTTCTGGAGGTCAGAGGCAAAGGATATCTATAGCTAGAGCACTATATCATGATTCACAGGTTATAATTTTTGATGAGCCAACTTCTGCTTTGGATTCTAAAACAGAAAAAAATCTTTTAAATTCTATTTATAATTTGAAAAGAGATAAAACAATATTTATAATTTCACATTCCAAGTCAATTTTAAAATTTTGTGATGAAGTTTATGAAGTATCAAACAAATCAATTTCAAAATTGACATCTTAAAAATCATTTATGGTTTATAAAATTTTAAAAAAAATAGCTGAAGTTGTTTTTTATAATAAGTTAAAAAAAATTAACAATCTAAAAGACAGGCACAAAAATGAGATATGCTATATAATTGCTACCGGTGCTTCTATAAAAGAAATTGATTTAAAGTTGTTTAATGATAAACCAGTCATTGGAATAAATGAAATACTTTTTCATAAAGATTTTGCTAGTTTGAATAATAAATATTTAGTCTTTGGAGAACCATATTTTTTCTACCCTTTTTTCAACAAATTTGCATGGAAGCAAAATTTGTTCCCTTTGTTTACTCCAACTTCTAAATTTATCAGAAAGATGGCTAAAGAAAATCCAAGCATCACTTTTTTTATTCATCTGAGCAACATTTTTTTCATAAGAGGGGAAAATTTTTTTTTTAATTTCTTAAAGTATCCTCACCCGGATTTTCCTTCAAAATTGAACAATATGAATTGTTTTGCTGGAGGCTTTACTCATGCTTTGTCTTTGGCAGTTTTTTTAGGTTTCGAAAAGGCTGTATTGATTGGAAATGACTATACTTTTAATCCACCAATGCGTAGACATTTTTATGAGAAAGGCAAAGGAGTAATTGTAGGTATTGAAGACTATCAATTAAATTTCTTGAATACAATTCAAAATTTCATTGATTTAGAGACAATAACAATAGAAAAAAATGATACATATTTAAAAAGCGTTGAATATGAAAAATATAAAAACACAAATAAAAATTATAAAGAAAACTTCGAATTAATAGATAAGGAAATTTTTATTGCTCTAAAAGAGTCAAGAAAAGGAGTTTACAATTTTTAGTTTAAATTTTTATATACATTGAAAATATCAGCTATTATTCAAGCCAGAACCTCTTCTACGAGATTACCAAATAAGATTTTTTTGCCATTAGGGGATGAACCTTTAATATGGCATGTTGTTGACAGACTAAAGTATAGTAAGTATATAAATCATATAGTTATTGCAACAACTAATAATCCAAATGATGATATTATTGAGAAATGGGCTGCTAAAAACCAAACAGATTGTTTTAGGGCAAATGAAAATAATGTTTTATCTAGATTTTATAATTGTGCTAATCATTCTAAATCTGACATAATTGTTAGAATTACTTCTGATGACCCGTTTAAAGATCCATCATTAATTGATGAAGCAATTGAATTACTTTTAAGTAAGAAATTAGATTTTGTTTACAATAATTTTCCTCCAACATTTCCAGAGGGACTTGATGTTGAGGTTTTTACATTTAAGACTTTGAAAGAAAGTTTTTTTAATTGTACCTCAACCTATGATAAAGAACATCTTACACAGTTTATGTATAAAAATAATTTCAAAAAATCAAACATTTCAAATGCTATCAATTTATCTAATTTAAGGTGGACTATTGATACTGTAGATGATTATAATATGGCAAAAAAAGTTTATAAAAAAGTTTATAAAAAAAATAATATTTTTTTAATGGATGATGTACTTTTATTATTAGAGAAGCATCCTTATCTTAAAAAGATTAATAATAATAATGTAATCAGAAGTCAATTTTATAAATAAATGGATAGGATAAGCAAACTCGAGTATAAGTATGTAAGTAATGTTTTAGAAAATTCATTTGAAACATCAACAAACAGTATCTATAATAATAAATTAGAAGAAAAATTTTCTTTAGTATATAATTCAAATTTTGCAATTGGACATGTTAATGGAACAGCTACGCTTCACACCGCTCTAGTAGCCTTAGGAGTTGGATCTGGTGATGAAGTTATAGTCCCGCCACTTACTATGAGCAGCACAGCTCTAGCTGTCCTTCAGGCGAATGCAATTCCTATATTTGCTGACGTTGATATAGACACTTTTAATATTTGCCCTATTTCAATTAAAAAAAATATTAATAAAAACACAAAAGCACTAATAACAGTTGCACTTTATGGATTATCACCTGAGTATGATGAAATTTTAAAAATTTGTAATGAAAATAGCATTGGTTTAATCGAAGATAATGCTGAAACCTTTTTTAGTAAGTATAAAGATAAATTTGTTGGAGAGTTTGGAGATTTTGCAAGCTTTAGCTTTCAAGCAAGTAAGCATCTTTCAGCTGGAGAAGGTGGTATGTTATTATGTAAAAGTGAAGTACTAGCCAATAAAGCACGAAGATTTAGTAGCCTTGGCTATGCGGGTGTTGATGCGAAAAAAGGAAAAATAACTAAAAAAGACATTCAAGACCCAAATTACAGTAGGCATGTAAGTTTAGGATATAATTACCGAATGAGTGAATTATGTGCAGCTGTTGTTTTAGCTCAACTTGAAAGAGCAGATGATCTAATAAAGCCAAGAATTTTAGCTGCTCAAAATTTTAGTGAAGCAATTAAAGACACTAATTTATTAAAACAGCAATTTACCCCTTCTTATTGTTTAAATTCTTTTTGGTCTTTTAGTGTGGTTTTAAATACTGATAAACCTGAAATAGATTGGTATAAGTTTAGAGACTTATTTGTCAAAAATGGAGGGGATGGCTTTTATGCAGCATGGAAACTGTCTTATTTTGAGCCTCTTTTTTTAAATGAAATTCAAAATAAACAAAATGTGTATCAAAAATATCAAAATGGCTTATGTCCAAACGCTGAATTTTTACAGACGAGAATGATACAATTAAAAACTAATTACTGGAATTCAGATGACTCCAAAAGACAAGCTGAAATATTAAATAAAACTACATTAGAGTTTTAGTTAAATAAAATATTAAATAAAAATGGAGAGAATATTTGAATCTGATTTGAGTAAAATTAATTTCTCAAAAATCATCGCCATAGCAGACAAAAATTTAAAAAGATTATTTCCAATTAATAGGAGTATTTTAAATAAAGGTGTTGAAGATTCTTTAAACTTTCTTAAAGAAGATATAGATTTTGAGATACTAAAAATAGAAAGTGGATTTAGTTGTTATGATTGGATTGTGCCAGAGGAATGGTCAATCTCAGAAGCATATATTAAAGCCGATGGTTTGAATGTTATTGATTTCAAGGAAAATAATTTACATGTATTAAATTACAGTGAACCAATTGATAAAGAATTAAGTTATGATGAACTTCTACCTCACCTATACTATATAAAGGATCAGCCCAATGCTATTCCTTACAGAACATCATATTATAAAAAAAACTGGGGATTTTGCTTATCCTATAATCAGTTTTTAGAGCTTAATAAAAAGTCAACTTTTAGAGTAAAAATAAATTCAAAATTTTTCAAGGGTAATATCTCTATTGCTGAAAAAGTAATAAAGGGTAAAGTAAAAGATGAAATTTTAATTTCGGCTTATTCATGTCACCCTTCTATGGCTAATGATAGTTTATCAGGGGTTATAGTTTGGTCAATGTTATTAAATGTATTACAAAAACAAAAGCCATATTACACATATAGATTTGTGTTATTACCCGAAACAATTGGAGCAATTTCGTATCTTAAGCTTAGAGAGAGAGAAATAAAATTTAATACTAAAAGAGGGTTTGTTTTAACTACTTGCGGGGGTCCAGGTAAATATGGAGTTAAGCCATCCTTTAAAGGAGATGATTTAATAGATGATGCTGTAATGTTAGCCCTAAAGAATGATAAAATTAGCTATATTAAATACAAATTTGATGTAAATGGTAGTGATGAGAGACAATATTCCTCTCCATACTTTAGAATACCATGCACTACAATTACAAAAGATAAATATTATGAATATAAAGAGTACCACACTTCTCTGGATAATTTATCTTTTGTTAAAACGAAATATTTACATCAAACATTCATGCTTTATTTGAATTCAATCCAAAACCTAGAATTAGGCGCAAAGTCATATTTATCACTAAATCAAGCTTGTGAGCCTTTTTTATCAAAAAGAGATTTATATTCCACAATTGGCGTAACAATTAATAATAAATTAAAAAATGTAGAACATCACACTAACAAAGAATACAAAACATTAAAAGAATCTAAAATTAGTGGTGAAGATATTGATACAATTTTATGGTTAATGTTTTATAGTGATGGGAATAATAATTTATTTGAAATTGCAAAACAAACAAACAAATCTTTATATAATTTATTTAGAGTCGCTAAAAGATTAGTAGGAATCAACTTGATCAAAGAAATATGAAAAATAAACCTGAAATATTATTAATTATTGGCAATCAAAGGAGGCATTTACATTTTGCTTCAAATATTAATAATGAATTTGAATTATCTGGAATAATATTAGTAGACAGAGGAATAGATATACCAGAAATTAATGAGGAATTAGAAGAAATAGATTATATAAATTTTAAAAAACATTTTAGCGATAGGACTCAAGCAGAATTGAAACATTTTAATAAGATTGAAAAACTTGAATGTCCTTTGTTACAAGTAGGCTTTAACTCTATTAACACTGTTGAATCTGTAAAGTTTATTAAAAAAATTAATCCAAATTTTGTATTTGTCTTTGGATCAGGTTTAATAAAAAACCCTCTTTTAGAGGTATTACCGAAAGAAACAATCAATTTACATTTAGGATTATCTCCAAGATACAGGGGATCAGCTACATTATTTTGGCCATTCTATTTTTTAGAACCAAATTTTGCCGGATCGACTTTTCATTATTTAACTGAACAACCAGATGCAGGAGACATAATACATCAAATCATTCCAACATTAGAATATGGAGACAAAATTCATGATGTAGCCTGTAAAGTTATTTCAGCATCTTCAATTGCTGTGACTGATTTAGTAAAAATATATTTGAGTAATGGATATTGGAGTAAAAAAACACAAAAACATAGTGGTAAAAATTTTTTAGATTCAGATTTTTATCCAGCTCATTTAAGATTAATTTATAATACCTACGATGAAAAAATAGTAGATTATTATTTAAAAAATAAAATTAGAAATAGAGTTCCAAAATTGATAAAACAACAGATGTTAATTAAAAAAGACAAAAATGAATAATTTTTTTTCCAAAAACATTACTTTTTCAAATAAAACAATTGGTATTAATCACCCAACATACATTATTGCTGAAATTGGCGCTAATTTCGATGGAGATATAAAAAAAGCTAAAGAATTAATTAGAGCAGCTAAGTCTTGTGGTGCCGATTGCGCAAAGTTTCAAAGTTTTAAAGCTGAAAAAATTGTATCACAAAATGGGTTTAGTCAGATGAACTTGAAGGGGGTTCATGGTTCATGGGATAAGCCAATACATGAAGTATTTAAAGCAGCTGAATTTCCTAGAGAGTGGCACAAAGAAATATCTGACTATTGTAAATCAATTGATATCCATTTTTCAACTTCTCCTTATGATTTTGAAGCTGTAGATTTATGTGATACTCTTGACATGCCTTTTATTAAAATTGGATCAGGAGAGATCACTTGGTTAGAAATGGTTGAGTACATTGCTAAAAAAGGAAAGCCAATAATTTTGGCTACAGGTGATTCCACTCTTTCTGAAATAGATGAAGCTCTTAGAGTTATAAAAAAAACGGGTAATAAAGATCTTGTATTACTTCAATGTATAACAAACTATCCCTCAAAAATTGAAAGTGCTAATATAAATGTTTTAAAAACTTATCAAAATGCTTTTGATGTCATTACTGGTTATTCAGATCACTCTCCTGGTCCTGTTGTTGCTTTAGGATCTGTCGCTATTGGTGGTAGAGTGATTGAAAAGCACTTTACTTTAAATAAAAAAGATGCTGGTCCTGACCACCCTCACTCAATGGATGTAAATGAGTTTAAAGTTATGGTTGATTACATAAGAGAATTAGAGGCTGCATTAGGTTCAACTTCTAAATTTGTTGTAGAGGAAGAATCAGAAACTGTATTTGTTCAAAGAAGAGGATTATATATAAATAAGAACATTAATTCAGGTGAAATTATTAAAAAAGAGGATATTGTAGAATTAAGACCAGCTTTAGGGATACCTCCAAAGTATAAAAATATAATAACAGGCAAAACATCAAGTAAAGACCTTAAAGCTGATAGTCCTATTTATTGGTCAGATTTCTAAATTATGTTAACAGATAAAGAAAAGTTTATAGTTTTTGTAGATAATGATGTTCTTGAAAAATCAGATGCTATAATTTTACTTGAAGGTGATGGATTCAATAGGTATAGAAAAGCAGTAGATTTATATAAAAATGGATTTTCAGGTAGAATTATTTTTAGTGGGGGCATTACTCATCACGAGTATGGTAGTTATCCTTTTGAGGAAATTCTTCCTAAGATTATCGGGGAGGGGATTCCAGCAAAAGCTATTATTCACGAATCGAATTCAAGAAACACATATGAGCAAGCTATTGAAGTAATAAAAATTTGTATTAAAAATAATTGGACTAAAATTATATTAATCGCCACTCATGATCACCAATATAGAGCGTATTTGACTTTTCTAAATCAAGTTTTAAAAAATAATGAAAATATAATATTATTTAACGCTCCTGTTAGAAATTTGGGATGGTTTAATGAGACTGGATGGGGAAGAAGAGTAGATAGATTAAACGCTGAATTCAAAAAAATAGATTCTTACATAGAGAAAGGTCATCTTGCAACCTTTAAGCAAGGAATTGATTATCAAAATTGGAAAGAGACAAAGCTTAAAATTAAAAACTAGAAATTTGGAGCAGCGGGAAGATTTAGTGCTTGGCAAGAAGTTATTTAAACAAAATTTTATTGGCCCCGAACAAATAAAAGATTGTTCTTTGGGATTCATCTTTGATGATGAGACACCTAAAATACCTTACGACTTAAATAAGCTGAATATCAATTTTGATGATTATATTTTAATTTTAGGAATTGATAAAATTAGTATGATAAAAGAAAATAATATTATAAACCTTTTATCAATTTATGGATATGACGGACAAACTAATTTTCCGGGGTTTTATAATCAAGACTGGTATATAAATGAACCTTTTGCTAAAAAAGGATTAGATTATAAATGGTATTTAATTAAAAAAACACTAAACGAACAGTCAAGAGGATTAATACCTGAAGAAGCTATTTATAATAAATTACCTAGTGCAATTTTATGCACCTACTCTTTTTTTATTTATTGGCATGTCAACAAATTTCTTCTGTGGGAAGATGTTTTTGTTTGGTGTAGTGATTTAGACCAGAGCGGAGATAGAGTTTATGTTGGAAAGTATTCGAATGAGTTTAATAATAATGGTTTTAGTATTCACAGACATTTGAAAATTAAAAATTTTCATGGAATTGTTGAAATATTTTAATTTATACATTTATAAAGAAATAATGGGATAAATTTTAAGTATTACTTAACGAGTTTACAAATTAAATAGTGTATAAATTTTAGAGAAATAAGTATGATTCCATATGGAAAACAGAATATAAGCGAGGAAGACATTCAGTCTGTTGTTGATGTTATGAAGTCTGACTTTTTAACTCAGGGACCAATTACTCCTCAATTTGAAAAAGAAATTAGTAATTATACTAATGCTGACTTTACAGTTGCTGTAATTAACGCAACAGCTGCACTTCATGTCGCATGTCTTGCTTTAGGCGTTAGCAAAGGAGATGTTGTTTGGACGTCACCCATATCATTTGTTGCCTCTGCAAATTGCGCAAAATATTGTGGTGCCGAGGTTGACTTTGTAGATATTAATCCATTAACTTATAACATGTCAATTGAGGCACTACAGGATAAATTAGATATTGCCCAAAAGAATGGTTCCTTACCTAAGGTAGTTATTCCAGTTCATTTATCCGGCCAATCGTGTGATATGAAATCTATTTATAAGCTCTCAAAAAAATATGGTTTTAAAATTATAGAAGATGCTTCTCATGCAGTTGGTGGTGCCTATATGACTGGTAAAATTGGTTCTTGCGAGTACTCAGACATTTGTGTATTTAGTTTTCATCCTGTTAAAATAATTACAACATGTGAAGGAGGTGCTTGTACTACTAATGATAAAAGATTATTTAATAAAATATATAACCTAAGAAGTCACGGTATTGTTAGAAACCAAAAAGATATGGTTAATAAAACTCATGGGGGCTGGTATTATGAACAAATTGATTTAGGGTTTAATTACAGGTTAAATGATTTGCAATCAGCACTTGGATTAAATCAAATAAAAAGATTAGATTCTTTTGTTGAGGAAAGGCACAAAATAGCTAATAGATATAATTTTCTTTTAGGTGATTTAGATTATATTCAATTACCCCACCAAGATAAAAATAACTTTTCTTCATATCATTTATATATAATTAGAGTTAAGTCTAGTAAGCATTTGAATAGGGATAGGATTTATGAAAAATTAAGAAATTCAGGTGTTTTTGTAAATATTCATTATATCCCTATATATCTTCAACCTTATTATAGCTCAAGTTTTACAAAAGAAGATTTCCCTAATTCTAATACATATTATTCAGAGGCTTTAAGTATTCCTATTTATCCTGGATTAAGAGAAGAAAATATTCAATATGTAGTTGATACTATCAAAAACCCAATTAACTTTCAAAATTTATTTTAAAACATCTAATATGAATGTAAAATTAAATAATCAATTTTTAAAAAAAGGGAGTCCTTATATAGTTTTGGAGGCAGGTCCTACTCATCAAGGTTTAGATAGCGCAAAAAGATTAGCCACAATGGCAAAAGAAGCAGGAGGTGATTCAATAAAGTTTCAATGGATTGATACTGATCGTTTGATGGCGGATAAGGGCATTCAATTTGGTTACAGTTATTTAAATATCAATTCAAAAGGGGATGAAGAATTTATCCCAGTAAAAGAGCCTCTCTATGATATTCTTAAGCGAAGAGAATTAAATAGGAATGAATGGAAAGAGTTAAAATCTTTTTGTGATTCCATAGGAATTCATATGTTTTTAACGGCTTGTTACAAAGATGAAATTGATTTTATAGTTGACGAATTAAAAATAGATAGTATCAAAATAAATTCTTCAGATATTGGAGAGGAGGATTTAATTCGTTATGCAGCATCAAAAAAAGTTAATATACAGCTAGACACTGGTAGTTCTAATTTATGGGAAATAGAAAAAGCCGTTAATATAATTACTGAAGAAGAAAATGATAATATTATTATCCACCATTGTCCAAGTGGTTATCCAGCAAAACTAACTTCTATTCATTTAAATATGATTTCTACGTTACAGCAATTATTCCCAAATCTAATCATTGCCTTTTCCGATCACAGCCCAGGCTGGGAGATGGATATTGCAGCCATTGCTTTAGGCGCTGTAATGATAGAAAAAACAATAACAGAAGATAGGACAATAAAGAGTTGTGAGCACTCTTTTTCTTTAGAGAGAGAGGACGCAATTCAATTTGTAACCTCTATTAGAGAACTTGAAATTGCTTTAGGTAGTGCTAGAAGAACCATTCCGCAGGAAGTTCAAAAAAGCAGAAAAGTGGGAAGACGATCTCCTTACGCCCTTAGTGATTTAAATGTAGGAGAAGTTATTGAAATGGAAAAAATTGAAATGAAAAGACCATGTGTTGGGTTGAATTTTAGTGAGTTAAAAGCTTACACTGGATTAAAGCTTACTAATCCACTCCAAAAGGGAGAAGTGTTATCAAAAGCTCATTTTGAATGAAAAAAATGTTCTGCTTCATACCAGCAAAACAAAACTCTACTCGTCTAGAAAATAAAAATCAAGTTTTATTAGATGGGTTCCCGTTATTTTACTATCCTATTAGCGCTGCTCTAAAATCAGAAGTATTTAAGAAAGAGGAGGTAGTGATTTCTTCAGATGCTGATCAAATCCTTGAGCGAGCTTCAGTATATGGTGCTTTTACACCATATAAAAGAGAAGAAAAGTTAAGTAAAGATCCTGCAGGGGTTTATGATGTTTTATTAGATTTTCTCAATCGTTTACCAGCGTATAAAGAGTATCAGTATGTCTGTATTCTATTACCAACCTCTCCATTAACTTCATCTCAAGATATTAAACAAGCAGTCAAATTAGTTGAAGATAATCAATTTGACTGCCTTTTAAGTGTTAGTGAGACACCCCACAATGCGCAGCTTGCTTTAACAATAAATGATAAGTTATTATCTCCATTGCATCCAGATAAAATTTTTCATAAATCACAGGAACTTGAACCAACTTATCATGCTAATGGTGCAATTCACATTGTAAATATTGATAAAATGATTAAAAAGGAATCTTATTTAATTGAGCCAATGGGTTCCTATATAATGCCCTTTGAACGTTCAATAGATGTTGACACAAAACAAGATTTAGAATTAGTTAAATTTATTTTATCAAGATGAAATTAGTTCTAGGCACTGCACAGTTTGGAATGCAATACGGGATTAACAATCATAATGGAATTCTTTGTGATGAGCAGTTGAAGAATATTCTGTGCGAAGCTCAAGGAAATCAAATTATTCATCTTGATACTGCATTAGACTATGGCAATGCACAAAAGCGGCTTGGAAAAATTGGTTTAAATGGATTCAAACTTATTTCTAAACTAAAGGATTTAAGTTCTTATGAAGATCTAGAAGAAAAGTTTAATGAAATCTTATTTCAATTAAACGCCAAGAAGATTTATGCTTTATTATTTCATTCTTCTAGTGAATTGGTTGAAAATCCCCTTATTTGGTCTTGGTTTAAACAATTAAAAAAAGCACATCCCGATTTAAAAATAGGATACAGTGTTTATACTGTTGGAAAACTCGATCATTTATTAAAAAGTGGAATTACTCCTGAGATCATACAGATACCTTTTAATATTTTTGATAACGAGTTTGAAGCTAGATTTGATCAATTAGAAAAATTAAAAGTAGAAATTCATGTTAGATCGGTATTCATGCAAGGACTGTTTTTTATGGATCTTGATAATCTACCTTTCAGGGTTTTAGGATTAAAAAAAGAACTTAAACAACTACATGAAATTTGTAATAATTGGAATGTTAGTGTAGGACAAGCTGCTCTTCAATTTGTTGCAAACAAAAAACAAATCAGTGGGATAGTAATAGGAGTAGATTCTATTGGCCATCTAAACAATAACATTAAACTCATCAATGAGCCCATTGCTCAGCCATTTTTTGATGAGTTGAATAAACTATTTTTAAAATTAGATAATCCCTTAAAAAAAACAAATGAATGGAAAAAAGTGAAGAAACTAAGGTGAAATTATCTTTTAATAAATCAGAAGAATATAGAGGTAAAATCCATGATTTAATACCAGGTGGAGCCCACACCTATTCTAAAGGAGATGACACGTTTCCAGCTATAGCGCCTGCAGCAATTCAATATGGTAAAGGTTGTTATGTTTGGGATATTGATGGAAATAAGTTCTTAGATTGTGCGATGGGCTTAACCAGTGTTACTTTGGGACACGCTCTAGAGGAAATTAATCAACCCGTAATTGAAGAAATACAGCGAGGATTGAATTTTCAAAGGCCATCATATCTTGAAGGAGAACTAGCAGAATTGTTTTTATCTTTGATTAATCAACATGATCGGATTAAGTTTGCTAAAAATGGTTCAACAGTAACTACGGCCGCAGTTAAATTAGCACGTGCTTATACAGGCAGAAAATTAGTTGCATTTCCTGAGGATCATCCTTTTTTCTCTTACGATGATTGGTTTATTGGAAAAACAGCTCGCTCTTTTGGGGTTCCCGAGGAATTCACGGAATTAAGCAAAACATTTAAATCTTGTAGCTTAAATTCTTTGAATGAATTATTTGCTAAATATCCTGGAGAGATAGCTGCAGTGATTTTTGAACCAAGGAGAATTAAATGCGATCATGGATGTAATTGTTCGATTTCAAATGAAACCTATTTAAAAGAAGCAGCAAAAATTATTCATAAAAATGGGTGTATTTTAATTTTAGATGAAATGATAACTGGATTCAAAGCTGCATTTCCTGGACTTACTTCAGAACTTGATATTAATGCAGATATCACAACTTGGGGCAAAAGCACTTCCAATGGATTCTCATTTGCTGCTATGACAGGAAAATCAGAAATAATGGATTTAGGTGGAATTAAAAATGAAGGATCTAAAACTTTTTTTATGAATTCAACTACTCATGGAGCAGAAACCTTAGGCTTAAGAGCAACAATAGAAGTGATTAATTTTTATAAAAAAAATAATGTTATTAAACACAACCATCATATAGGTGAGAAATTATACTTGAAATGTTATTCTATTTTAAAAGAAGAAAATTTTGAAAAATTCATGACAATTATTCCAAATTATTGGATGTTAATATTTGAATTTAAAAATAAAGACAAAAGTTTGATTCCATATTTACAGACTTCTTTTTCACAAGAAATGATATTAAATGGAGTTTTAATTCAATCTTCTTTTATTCCTTGTTACAGTCATGACGATAGAGCTATTGATGTTTTTTGTAGAACTTTTCAATGCACAATAAAAACGATTAAAAACCAATTGCTAAACGAAGATATTCTAAGGAGTATAAAACCAGTTAAGCGCGTATTTAGAAAATATATATAATATTAAATTTTGATAAGTGTCAAAAAGTATTTTTCTAAATAGATTATCTAGGGCTTTAATTTTAAAATATTCTATGCGGATAGGTCCAACAGCAGGATTAAAAACTTTAGAAATAATGGAGAGAGAAAAATCATGGGGAAGAATTACTTATCCGGGAAATTATATGAGAGATATCTAAAAAAAAATGCTGGTAAGCATGACATAAAAATTACAATTAATGGCTTGATTCCTGAGAGTTCCTATTATTTTAATCATAACAACAATCTGAAATTCAAGAACTTTTTAACTCAAGAATTTCTAAAAAAAGGGTTTTTAGTTTCTACAAATTTTTACTCTTGTATATCACATACTGAAAAATTAATGGATAGGTATAGTGAAGTATTGGATGAAGCTTACACTAAAATTAATGATTGCATAATGGGAGAAATAAGCATAGACAAACTACTTGAAACCCCAGTTTGCCATAATGGATTTAAGAGACTAAATTAATATGATTTGGCCTTTAAAATATGCTATACTTAATAATTTTGAAGAATTATCTTACAAAAAATTCAAGTTAACACCCATTAGATACGAGCATAGAATCAAGATAATAAAGTGGAGAAACGAACAAATTTTTCATCTAAGGCAAGAAAAAAAATTAACACTTAAGGAACAAGATTTTTATTTTGAAAATATTGTTTTAAATCAATTTCATGAAAAATCTCCAAATCAAATTCTTTTCTCATTTTATCAAAATGAAGAATTTATAGCTTATGGAGGATTTGTTCATATTGATTGGATTAATAGAAAAGCTGAGTTATCCTTTGTAATGGATACAAGACTTGAAGAAAAAAGTTTTATTTTTATTTGGAATTCATATATTAAAACTCTAGAGAAATTCGTAAAAATGAATCCTATTATAAATACGATTTTCACTTATTCATTTAATTTAAGGCCTAAATTATATAAGGTTTTAAATAAAAATAATTTTAAGTTAGTTAAAGAAGAATTGTACAAGAAAAACAATAAACTTATTAAAGTAAATATTCACGAAAAAACATGGAAGAAAGATTAAAATTCTGGGATAATAGAGCAAATCTTGGTTACAAAGCTGGATCTAATGACGAGATCTTAAAGACAATTGAAGTTAATGAGATAAAAAAATATATAAATAACAATGTCAAAGTCCTAGAAATCGGTTGTGGTAATGGAATTACAGCAATTGAATTAGCTAAATCATTTAATATAGATATTTTAGCTGTTGATTATTCCCCTAAAATGATTGCAAATGCTAAATTACTTTTGAGTAAGGAATCAAGTGTTAATTTAAAAAATCGGATAAAATTTGAAGTTTTAGATGTCAGGGATTTTTCAAAAATTACTGAAAAATATGACATTGTAATTTCAGAGAGAGTCCTTATCAACATTGACAGTCATGAAGAACAATTAAAAATAATTAACCGTATATACAATATTTTAAGTTCAAAAGGAAAATTTATTATGTGTGAAAGTTCTAAACAGGGATTGGAAATGATTAATATTGAAAGAGAGAAGTTTGAATTACCTAGAATAGAGATGCCTTGGCATAACAACTACATTGACGATGAAAGACTACAGAATGACTTAAAAAAAATTAATTTAAAGTTAAGTAAGATAAATCACTTTTCATCCACATATTATTTTTTGAGTAGAATAATCTATGCTCACTATGCAAATGAAAATAAATTAACATTAGATTATAATTCAATAATCAATCAAATGTCATACAAATTACCTGTTTATGGAAAATTTTCTCAAACAAAAATATGGGAATGGGAAAAATAATAAATGTAATTTTGAGTTCTAATCCTGTGTATTTAAAAACCTTAGAATCTTTAAAAGAAAAAAATGAATGCGATTGGATTTACATTAGCAAAAAAAAAGATTTTAACATTGAATTTCTTAAAGAAAAGGGGATAAAAAAAATTTTTGTTACACATTGGTCTTACAAGATTCCCGAATTTATTTTTAATGAATATGAGATAATATTATTTCATATGACAGACCTTCCATTTGGAAGGGGTGGTAGTCCTCTTCAGAATTTGATCAAATTAGGACATAGTGAAACTAAAATTTCTGCAATAAAAGTAGTTGATGGAATTGATGAAGGGCCTATTTATTTAAAAAAAAAATTGTCCTTAGATGGAACTGCTAAACAAATTTTTATTAGATCATCTTCTGTAATAACAAAAATGATAATTAAAATAAATAAAAATGATTTAGTCCCCAAGCCTCAATTAGGCCAACCTACTTACTTTAAAAGAAGGACTCCTAATCAAAGTGAAATTATTGGTCTTAATTCAATTAAAGAAATATATGATCATGTAAGAATGTTAGACTGCGAAGGATATCCTAAAGCATTTTTAGAGACATCTTTTTTTAAATTTGAATTTTATAATTCTTCTTTTGACACAAAATCAAACTCAGTATTAGCAAATGTTAGAATCATTAAGAAATAAGAGAATATTAATTGTTGTAGCCCATCCTGATGATGAACTCCTAGGATTGGGAGCAACAATGCATAGATTAATAAATGATTGTGGTGTAAAGACACATGTAGTAATATTAGGAGAGGGATTAACTTCAAGGTCTTTAACACGTAATTCAAAAGAATGGACTGAGCAATTATTGATTCATAAAACAAACATTAAAAGCGCACAAAATGAAATAGGTTATCATACTTTAAATACTTATAATTTTCCAGACAATAGGTTTGATTCAGTTGATTTATTAGACATAATAAAAGTAGTTGAAAATGAAAAGAAAAGTTTTATTCCAGATGTTATATTTACTCACCACGGAGGGGACTTAAATATTGATCATCAAAGAACTTTTGAGGCAGTTGTTACAGCTTCTAGACCTATGGATAATGAAACAGTTAAAGCAATAATAACTTTTGAGACACCTTCAGGAACAGAATGGAGATCAAATACCGACCCTCGTCACTTTTTGCCTAACTTGTACATTTCAGTAAGTCCTAAAAATATAGAAGCCAAAATAAGAGGTATGGAAAAATATAAGTTTGAAACCAGAAATTTTCCACATCCACGTTCACCAGAGGCTTTAAGAATTCTAGCTCAAAGATGGGGAATTACTGTTGGAGTCAATTATGCTGAAGCATTTAGTATAGTAAGAATTATAAATTAATTTTTGATGAAAATAGGAAATTTTGAAATTAACACAAATTCAGAGGTATTTATTATTGCAGAACTCTCTGCCAACCATAATGGTAGTATTGAAAATGCAATACAAACGATACGAGCAGCAAAAAGAGCTGGTGCTAATTGTATAAAACTACAGACTTATACTGCTGATACAATGACAATCAATAGTAAAAAGGATGATTTCATTGTAAAAGGAACAATATGGGAAGGAAGAAATCTGTATGACTTGTATAAAGAAGCTTATACTCCATGGGAATGGCATAAAAAATTATTTGAAGTTGCATCAGAAGAAGAATTGATTTGTTTTTCCTCTCCCTTTGATCTAACAGCTGTAGATTTTTTAGAATCTTTAAATACTCCAGCCTACAAAATCGCCTCTTTTGAAATTACAGATATTCCTTTAATTGAATACGTAGCTTCAAAAGGCAAGCCAATAATTATATCTACAGGAATTGCAAATTCTGAAGATATTGAATTAGCTATTGAGACATGTAAAAGAAAAGGTAATCACAATATTGCTTTATTAAAATGTACTTCAAGCTATCCAGCTCCTGTAGATGAAGCTAATATTAGTATGATAAAGGATTTAGCGGAACGTTTTAATGTGTTAAGCGGCTTGTCTGATCATACGATGGGTTCAGTAGTTCCAATTGTTGCAACAGCATTAGGAGCCAAAATCATTGAGAAGCATTTTATTTTAGATAGATCTATAGGTGGTCCTGATGCTAGTTTTTCAATGAATGAGGAAGAATTCACTCAAATGGTTAAAGCTATTAGACAAGCAGAACTCGCTCTTGGAAATATAGATTATTCTTTAACTGACAAACAAAAGCAAGGAAGAAATTTTTCTAAATCACTTTATATAGTAAAAGATGTTGTTAAAGGAGAAATTATTTCAGAGAAAAATGTAAAGTCTATTCGTCCTGGGTTTGGAATGCATCCTAAACATTTTAAGTATATTCTTGGGAAAAGTTTTATTTCTTCTTTTCCAAAGGGAACAAGAATGAGTCAGGATAAAATTAAATAGTTTGATAGAAATAATTTTATACCCTGGGTGTCACCAAAATAAAAATGCTATTTACTTAAGTCCACTATGCTTTGTAAATGAAATTAATTATAAAGATTTTGATTTTCTTGATTTAGATATTGATAAAATAAAAAGCGATTTTTATCTAAGACAAATAGAAAAATATATTGATGAAAATTTAGAATCAATTACTAAAAACGCATTTCCAGAGCATTACAATTTTTTCCCTCTACATTATTGGAGAAGGATTCTATATTCACAAATTTTTTACTCAACATCTCTGATTTTTAAAATAGAGAAAATGTTTGAGTTAATTTCAAATCAAGACTTTTTATATAAAATTAAAGTTTTAAATAAAAATCAAATATATCCTTTTAAGGATTTCAATATTTACGAAATAGATGGATTTAATTTATTTAAAATTACTTCTTTAATACTTTTGGAGAAGAAATTTGATAAGATTAAACTATTACCTTTTACAAATAGTCATTTGATTAACAAAAATACGACAATAACTCACAATATTTTTCAATCAATAAAGCAAAGGATATTTAATTCTATTCAATTTTTATTAAAAAATGTAAAAATGGGATACGGTATTAACGTATTGGATTCGATTATTTTACAAATAAAGTTACCCCGAAAAAAATCAAAAAAAATAGAATTTAAACCAAAATCAGAAAATAAATTAAATTCAAAAATTGATTGGAGGCTCAATTTAATTATGGAGCTAATTTCATCAGATTTTAAAAAAACTTTATCAAATTATTTAAATAGATTTAAAAGTGGTTCATTTAGGCATAATAATAAAGTTAAGTTAGTTCAAAATACTTTATTTGCAGATTTCAAAGAGCTAATTATTTCTAATTTAGGTTCTTTGAATGGCCAGTTAATTATTCCATCTCAACACGGCGGGGATTTGTTTTATAACAACGATTTATTTAAAAAAAATTTAGAAAAAACGTATAATTATTATATTTCTTGGAGGAAGCGTTCAAATAGTTGTGAACAAAATATTTTGTTTTTGCCATCACCACTTTTTTCAAAGGTATTTGACACATATAATCAATTGAATAATAATGTGATTTTAGTTGGCACTCAAATAATAAAATTTAATGCCGGTTTTGATGGATGGTTCATTAATTCTAAAGAAGTATTTAGGTATAGAGAGTCAAAAATCCAGCTTATCAATTTTTTGTTAAATAGAGAAACTGCGAATTTTTTTTATAGACCATATTTTTCTAGCCCTAAAAATGCACTTCCAGACTACAAATTTTTTAAGAAAATTTTCCCTGAACTTAGAATAATTAAATCAAATCTTCATAATGAGATTAAAAACTGTAAATTATTGATTATGGATCATCCCGGCACTACATTATCTCTCGCATTATCTATGAATGTCCCATTTCTACTGTACTTTGAGGACATGAAATATTTTGGAATTGATAAAAGCTCACCAATGATTAATAAATTTATCGAGCTAAATATTTTATTTACTGATTTAAATAAATTTAAAAAGCATTATAATACTATTATTGATGACCCTCAATCATGGTGGAAATCTATAGAAATGCAAGATTTAAGAAACTTTTTTTTGGATAAATATGCATTTTGCGATAAAAAATGGAGATCAAAATGGATTCAACAACTTAAAGAAATTTGATGTCAAATTCATAAAAAATACTAGATTTTATATTTCGTGATGGAGGATATTAAATTGATTTATATTTTTCCAATAATATTGTTGTTAATTATATTAAATATGTGGATTAATTACCAATTGACTTTATTTAACTAGCATATAGAAGTGTCTTTCTGAAAAAGTATTACGGAGAGTTTTTTATACACCAATTAATACAATTTATTCTGTAATTCAAGTAGCTATTTAGTCACTAGCTTTAGTTTTAAATGAAAGAGAAATATTTTAAACTATATAAGTCATAATATTTTAAAATAATTATCATACATAACATAATTTACTAAATCAATATAAATAAATATTAATTTATTTATATTAGCACATATTTTAATTAGCATGATATTATTACTGATGGTGGTTTTTAATCATCATCAAAAAAAATATTTATTTAGGATATATTCCTATGACTAAAAAGATTTGTAGAGTATATGAAGCTGTAACCATCAAACTCTATTTACTCCCAAATAGCCTACTATTATTGATATTACAGTATTTTTAAATTTTATAAAAATATTTGTTCTACAACAAGGTTTTTTTCATTATGTTCAACAAAAAAATTATGAAAATAGACTTTAGATGTGGAAAAATGAAAAAAAAGGTTTCATTGAAGTTGATATTTTAAAGCTTAAGGGCGTTGATATTGTTCATGATTTAAATTACACACCATATCCTTTTGAAAATAATGTTGCAGATGAAATTTCGATGAATAATGTATTAGAACACATTAATAATACCTTCAGAGTTATTGATGAATTATATAGAATAGGAAAAAATAAGTGCATCATTAATATAGCAGTTCCATATTTTATTGATTCATTTTGTTATATTCAAACAATATATTTATAAGTTATTTATTATGTTCAACCAAATTACGAAAGGAATTATTTCATTTATTATACCTATACTTTATTCAATAATAATTTGCCCTATCTCACTTTTATTAAGGTTTATTAATAAAAAATTTATTCCCCTTAAGTTTGATAAAAATAAAAATAGTTATTGGCTTATAAAGCATGATAAAAAAA
>TARA_B110000037_G_scaffold87675_1_pt1 | contig 23100 bp, 40 predicted proteins | sample TARA_B110000037 | Tara Oceans TARA_B110000037 (sample SAMEA4397196) | marine metagenome | biome: Polar Biome; feature: [MIX] marine epipelagic wind mixed layer (ENVO:01000061); material: water (ENVO:00002006), including particulate matter (ENVO:01000060) such as... | depth 10-100 m
TTCCAACCTAAAGATAGGAGTTCGATTCTCCTCACCCGCTCCAACAATGGGCCTGTAGCTTAATTGGTTAAAGCAGTCCGCTCATAACGGATAGACTGGGGATTCGAGTTCCTCCGGGCCCACCATTTTTTATACCGCCCCTATAGTTAAACGGTATAACAGTTGATTTGTAATCATCAATTCGCAGTTCGATTCTGTGTGGGGGCACCATTTATTTAAGGTAGAGCATAAATACATTAGAAGGAGCTCTACAAATGAATAAAGATAATTACCATTGCATAAACTGCGGCGAGGAACATGTTTTCAAAGGCTACAGTTACATGCACAAATATTGTGACAATAAATGTCAAAGAGAATACGAATATAAACAACGTATTGTAAAATGGCAGGAAGGTGGCACAATAGGCAAAGGACCACTAAAACGTTATCTCGCAGAACAAAAAGAAGGTTGCTGGGAGTGTGGTATAACAAATTGGAACGGCAAGGATATAGTATTAGAATTAGAACATATAAGCGGAGATAGTTTAGATGATACAGAAGAAAACGTTTCATTGCTATGTCCAAATTGTCATTCGCAAACATCAACTTATAAGAACAGAAATAAAGGCAATGGAAGACACGTAAGGCGTGAAAGATATGCTCAAGGTTTAAGTTATTAATCAGAGGGTCCCGAGTTCGACTCTTGGCGCCGGCACCATAAATATCAGTAGCTAGCAGAAAGCTAGCCAATCAATAGGAAAAAAGATGAAAGTTGGAGATATATTAATTGAAGCTGCTCGTAAGCAAGCTGAAGGCGAAATAGCAGTACACAAAGCAAACATCGAAGTCTATAGAATACACCCTGCGGGCATCGGCGAACATAGCGATGTTACTGAAGCTATTATGGCAGAGCTTGATAAAATGGCGGCAGCAAACGATCGTTTAGAAATGATCGAACGACACTTTAGCAATTAGGAGGATTTAATGACAGACAATTTTGGACCAAGTTGGTATAACAAAACTGAGAATAAAGAAACAAGTAGACTGAGCGTAATTAGTCTTGTAGATGATGATTTTTTGCAGTGTAGTTTTTACGAACATGACAAAATGGTTGGCATTATTCCTTACTACAACAAGTCATTTCATTATGTAAAAGATGCCGCAAATAATTGGACTAGTGGTGTTATGACTGTAGAGACTGTTAGAGGATATACAGAACAAGGCGACTTGTTCTCGGTATAACTCGCTGTCAAATTAAGTGTTGTCAGCATACACACTCTCCAAGAACTTCTAATGCAAATAAGACTTAGTTGCATTATTAATAGCAGGATATAAAATGAAACTTTATATATATGGTGATAGCTTTGGTAGTTTTACACAGCCAGAAGAACATTGGCAGAGCTCAAAACTGCCAGATGAGAATCTTTACTGGCAAAAGAGATTACAAGTTAAATTAGGCTGTGACGAAGTTGTTAATAAAGCTATTCCCGGATCTAGCTTAGATTTTACACAATGGTTATTTAATGAAAATCTAAGTGAAATATCCAAAGATGATTACATAGTTGTAATACATACAGAAGCTAGTAGAAGATGGTTTATAGAAGATTTTCCAAATATAACTAACTTTCAAAGTTTTATTAACTTTCCTGGTGGAGAAATCAATTGGCCTTGGATTGATAATATAACAGCTCGTAAAACCGGAATAGATAAAAATAAAATGATAAAACAAGCAGAAATCGCAAAAGATTATTGTTTGCATGTAGCTGATTCAGGAATGGAAGATCTATATGGAAGTGCAATAGCTAGTTGGTTTAAAGACATTCAACAGCAGGGATATAAACTTATTAATATACCTGCATATAATGTACAGTCAGTAAAAGATTGGAACGTGGGATTTAATACTACTGGATTTTTAGAACATGTAAGTATAAGTGAATTTGTGCCAGAACCGCTGTTTGTTTCTGACGAACACAATGATGCGAGAATAAATTTTATACAAATTACACAAGGACAAGACGGTCGCATTGGACATTTAAGCATGGCTAATCATGACATATTTTTAGATAAAGTTTACAATAGCTTTATGAATGGTGAAGATTTAGATTTAGATGTAGGATTTGAGTCTAACTTTATAACTAAAGATAATTGGGAAGAGTACAATGATTACGGTGTCCACCCCATCAAAGTACAAAAAAAGACAACCCTATACAAATAAAAAGGTTGACATCGTACAGCATGTGATGTTATACTACTTTTATTGCTTAGGGATAAACTCTAAGTACAACCTAACTGGAGGGTCATAATGGCTTTTACTAAAATTAAAACTAACCAAAAAACTTTTCTTGAGAACTACATGCGTGGTACAGGAAAAACACTAACGTCGGCAGATGCAAAAGCACGTTTCGGCATTCAGCAACTTCCTGCTAGAATGAGCGAAATGAAAGCGGCTGGTCTTAATATCAAAACTGACGTAGCTACAACAGGCAAAACTCGTTATACTATCACTGCACGTGATGTAAACGGTAGTCGTGCAAAAATGTTTGCAGAAGCTACAGTTTAACTAAAACTGTATAAGTAAAAATAGGGCACCTAGTGTCCTATTTTTTTGACTAGGAGAATAAGATGATTATAACAATAGCGAGTGACCATGGCGGATATATGGCAAAGAAATCTATCAAACAATGGCTGTATAATAAAGGTCATATTGTTAGGGACTGGGGTACTAAAAATGAACACAGTTGTGATTATCCAGACTATGCAAAAGACGTATGCGAACTAGTAGCAGATAATGGTGCTGACTTTGGTATCCTAGTTTGTGGCACAGGTATTGGTATGAGTATGGCAGCTAATCGTAATCCAAAGATTCGTGCAGGGCTCTGTAAAGACGTACAAACCGCTGAACTCACAAGACAGCATAACAATGCTAATGTATTGTGTTTGGGTGCAAGAGTAACTGATCCTGCACTGATTAATAACATTGTAGAAGCATTTATTCATACTGAATTTGAAGGTGGTAGACACCAAAAAAGAATTGATAAACTGTAAAAAAAGACTTGACAGTATGACATCTTGGTGTTAATATGTAAGTATAAGTTAACAAAACGAGGTGAACTAAATGGCGTATGTATCCAAAAAAGACAAAGCAGAACTAGCACCAGGCATTAAGTCTGTACTTAAGAAGTACAACATGAAAGCCAGTATTGCAGTTAATAACCATAGTTCACTTGTAGTTAATATTAAAGCAGGCGCTATTGATTTTAGTGATAACTTTACACACGGAGACGGATACATTCAGGTCAATGAGTATCATATTGACCGTCATTATAATGGTGTCCAACGTGAGTTTTTAAATGAACTGCTGGCGGCTATGAAAGGTTCTAAATACTTTAACGATGATGATGCAATGACTGATTACTTTAGTCGTTCACACTATACTAGCATTAATGTTGGTAAGTGGAACAAGCCATACGAATGTGTAGCTTAATGGAGCAGGATATGACAATCGAAGAAGCAGAAGATATTCTAATGTATGAAGATCCGCCCAAGAAGAACCGTGCTTGGAGTGCTACCAAATGGGTAACACGCTCCTTTTTAAGTATGTGTATTCTTTTCGTTAACTTTGTAACGATTTCTTTTTTTATAATGTTAGGTTTATTGTTTATAATAGGTTGACTATAACTAGCAAAGAATGTAAAATTATATTTGTAATTAGATAAGAGGAGAAACACAATGGTACGGCAAAAGCCACAGTTTAATACTAGACAGGTACTTGAACTTGCTATTGAGGTTGATAAGAAGCAAGGGTTTATCAAAAGCGGTTATGGTTATTTTGACCGTGAATCTGACAAACAAGTTTACGATAATAAAACTGCAATTTTAAATATGCTAGTCGAAGATGCACCTCTGATGGAGATCAGTGAAAGTACTGTTGAGCAAGCTGATAAGATTGTAGATGAATTTAAGCAAGAGTTGATTGCTAAAAAACTAAGTGGCACAATTAACGATTTTGAAACCAATGTATTGCAAAGTATTAGTAATGAAAATGTAGAAAAATTTGGTGTTGCAGTGCTTGCTAGCCTACCCAATAGTTTTCGTGTATTAGAGAAGCGTCAAGGATTAGATGACTTCTTTGATGAACACCGTAAGACAAGTGAGTTTGTTGGTAAAATTGGTGAACGTATTCGTTTTCCTGCACACATCAAAGATGTAAAGTTTATCGCCAAATACAACATTCATTTGGTAACTTGCTTAACTAATGAAAACAATATTGTGAAGTTTTTCTTCAATCGAGAGCCTGATATTCAACGTCTTATTGAAGGTAAAGATGCTACACTTACTGGTAAAGTTAAAACACATGACGTAAGTAAGTTTTCAAACTGTAAAGAAACAGTGTTTAATTATGTGAGAATAGAGCAATAAAAAGGTTGACATATACTGTAGTGATGCTATTATGTATATATAAGTTAATGCAAAAGGAGTGAGAACCAATGCAGACAGCAACAACAGACGTAAGAATTGTAAACGGTACCTACCGCAACATAGAAATTAAGGATGCAGTGTTTCCTTTAGTCAAAGAATATAAAGAAGGTAAAAACGGTAACTTCATTACTGTCGACGGAAGTGCAGTTACCGGTTTCCCTGATCGTTCCATTCGGATCACAGTTGTTAACAAAGACGACTTTGAAATGTTAGAAGATGGAGAGAGTGTTGTGACAGCCCAAGCCGCCCAAGCTGAAACAGATGATGAAATCATTGAACGATTGAGGGAGCGATTTGAGATCCTAGAAGACATGACATATGCAGCATGTGATGGGGTCGTACGCGGCATGGTAGTTACTGGACCTCCGGGTGTTGGTAAAAGCTACGGTGTAGAGAAGGTGCTCAAAGATGCGGGTGTCTTGTTAAAGATGGAAACGCAAAACGGCGGCTTACGAAAGTTTGGTGTAGAAAAAGGTGCAGCTAGTCCAATTGGATTATTTCAGCTACTATACGATTACAGTGCCGCTGGCAGCGTACTAGTACTAGACGACTGCGATAGTGTACTATATGACGAACTTAGTCTTAACTTGCTTAAAGCGGCACTGGATAGTAGCCCTAAGCGAACACTAAGCTGGCGTAGTGAAAGTCGTGCATTAGCTAACAATGGTGTTCCGGATTCATACGAGTTTAAAGGTTCGATTATCTTTATTACTAACGTAAAGTTTGAACGTACTCGAGGCAAGCTAAAAGATCACTTAGATGCTATTATGTCACGTTGCCACTACTTGGACCTTACACTAGATACGATGCGTGATAAGTTCTTACGTTGTAAGCAAGTGATTGCTGAAGGTATGTTAGACAGTTATAAGTTTGGTGAAGAAGACCAAGCAAACTTAATGGATTATATCTACACTAACAAAAATAGGTTGCGTGAGATGAGCTTGCGTATGGTACTAAAGATTGCCGACCTTAAGAAGATGAATTCTACTAAGTGGAAGAGTTATGCAGAGTCCACTTGTATGAAGCGAGGTTAAAAAGAATTTAGAATGTCCATTCTCACAATAAGGACATCTAAACACTAACTGGTGTACTCCTCTCTGCGTCACTCTCACTCACACCAGTTAGGACTTGGGGGCTAGTAAGAACTCTTACTAGTCCCCTTATTTTATAAGTAGTACGGGGAGTACAATCATTGGTAAAACCTAATACAACATTTGAATTAACTGTTAGAGATATAGAAGTAATTGAACAGGCCCTCAGAGCAAAGGCAGGTCGAAGAGGTTTAGCTATTGCTGAAGGCGAGACTTCTCCCCAACTGAGGGAAGAGATGAACGAAATACAAGAACTGTTAGGACGATTATACCATCAAAAAGTATGGTATCGTCCCAAAGGCAAGTTTGTGAGTGGATAAATGAAAATTACTGGACAAACAGAAACAATTTTTCCTACCTATATCTATACCGGCGAAATCTCACAAGAAACACATTTAGCTACTTTAGGGAAATTAGCTAATATTGAATGGGGTAAAGTACCATTAACTAATAAAGCACATGGTATGAATGTTTCCAAAGTAAAAAGTGAACCAACTTTTGAAGCTGATGTAATCAGCGAGTATGAACTAAGTGAATTACACGAAGAATTAGGTCACCATTTGAGATCTTATTGTGATGCAATAGGTGTGCCAATGGATGTAACTGGTCGCACTAGTTGGATCACACAATATCAAAAAGGCGAGTATGCAGTTCAACATTCTCATGGCAGTTCTATGATTTCGCTAGCATACTATATTGCGTCTAACGGCGAAGATGGGGAATTTTATTTGTGTGATCATTCACCTGCGAGATTTGTTCCCTTAACAGAAAATATGGGACACATAATAACAATACCTCCGGAAGAGAGAAAGATAATATTATTTCCAAGCTGGATGGAACACGGAGTCAACCAAAATAGAACAGATAATGTTAGACGTTGTCTGTCAGCGAACTTTTATAGATAGGAAAGATAATGATCATTGATAAAACTACTTATGAATTAATATTACCTTTTGGTAGTATTATCTATAGTAGTAAGTTGACAGAAGATGAGTTATCCTTAGCTAAAGATCTTGCTGAACAATCAAGAGCCAAAGATGATGCAAGTTATAGACTAGTTGGTAATATTAAAGAACAACGGGAAGATATTTCCATTGACGTACAGTTTCGATCTATTGTAGATAAGCACATAAAAGATTTTATGAAGCACCAAATTGATAAGCAATCATTAACCATTATCAAAGATGCTGACAAACCTTACAATCTTAATTTTGAAGAGATGGAATATAGTTTAGGTCAAGGTCCTTGGTTTAATTTCATGTCTTGTGGCGAATTTAATCCATTGCATAATCATCATGGTGAAGTCAGTGGTATTATAATGATACAGGTGCCGGAAGAAATTAGTGATGAAAACCTTGATAATAATAATCCTAATTATCTAACTCGTGGACAACTCGAATGGGTTTCTGCTGATTCTCAGAATTATAGAATTACTCCTCAAGAAGGAAGTATATTTTTATTTCCAGCATATTTAAAACATACAGTGTATCCGTTCCAAAGTAATGTTGAAAGAATAACTAGTAGTTGGAATGTATATGATATAAATTTTAAAAAGTCAATGGAGGCAGAGGCATGAGTGGAGAAGATGGTTATACAGAGTATGGGTACCGAGGATTAGCAGAACTAAAAACAAAAGACGAAGAAATTGCAAAACTTAAAGAAGAGATTGGCGAACTACAAATGCGACTGCAACGAATGGAAAATCATGCTAACAATCTTCAAGCAAAAGCTAGCTTACCTAGCTATTGACAAACTCTAAAATAGAGCATATAATTAAAACATGAAAACAAAGATCATTCTCAAAGATGAAGTCAACTGTAAGTTTGAAGGGTTGGCTTTAACTACTCGTCGTAAACTTGAAAAGAAACTCAAGTTCTTTCTACCACATGCATTTCATGTGCCAGCATACAAGCTAGGCAGATGGGACGGATGCGTAGGATATTTTACCATGGGAGGCAACACTTTTGTAAACTGTTTGCCTTTTATCCTCCCCGTACTCGAAGAAGAAGGATATTCAATTGATATAGAGGACGAGCGAGATGATCATGATTTCAAATTTGATTTAGTAACTGAGGCGTTGTTCTCTGATCGAGTGTGGCCCCCTAAACATCCAGCCGCTGGCGAACCAATAGTGTTGCGTGACTATCAAGTAGCAGTTATAAATCAATTCTTGCAAACTCCACATTGTTTACAAGAAATAGCAACCGGTGCAGGTAAAACACTTATTACCGCGGCACTGAGTTACAAGTGTGAACCCTATGGTCGAACGATAGTCATAGTGCCCAATAAGGATTTGGTAACGCAAACCGAATCTGATTATATAAACTTGGGACTTGACGTAGGAGTCTATTTCGGTGATAGAAAAGAGTTGGGGCGAACTCATACCATATGTACTTGGCAGAGTTTAAATGTTTTGGAAAAAAGATTCAGAGACGGACTGAGCGATAGCGGGTTACACGACTTTGCGGAGGGTGTTGTATGTGTTATGGTAGACGAAGTTCATCAAGCTAAAGCAGACGTACTAAAGAAACTGCTAACTGGTGCATTTTGTCGTATCCCAATTCGTTGGGGACTAACAGGTACAATACCCAAAGCAGATCACGAACGATTAAGTTTAGAGATTAGCTTAGGCGAAGTAGTAAACAGCCTAAGTGCCCATGAGCTACAAGATAGGGGTGTACTGAGTAGCTGTGACGTTAATATACTACAGCTACAAGATACTATAAGCTACGGAGACTATCAAAGCGAACTAACATACCTGACTACTAATAAGAGTAGATTGGACTATATGGCTGAAGTTATCCAAAAGATGGCATTAGCTGGAAATACACTTGTACTAGTAGACCGTATCAAAGCTGGAGAAGGCTTAGTTGAAAGACTGGGAGAAGAAACAGTATTTGTTAGCGGTTCAATGAAAAGCAAAAATAGGAAAGATCAATATGATGAAATTAGCGAAGTCAACAATAAAATTATTGTCGCAACCTATGGAGTTGCTGCCGTGGGTATTAACATTCCTCGTATCTTTAACTTGGTGCTTGTGGAGCCTGGAAAGAGTTTCGTTAGGGTAATACAAAGTATTGGCAGAGGAATAAGAAAAGCACAGGATAAAGACCATGTACAAATATGGGATATAACCAGTAGTGCAAAATTTAGTAAGAGGCATTTGACTGAGCGAAAGAAGTTTTATCGAGAAGCCAAGTATCCCTTTCATATCGAAAAGGTGAATTATAAATGACAAAGATTCTAACAGTAGAAAATGAAACATACGACTTAGATTTTGTTCCCGAAGAGATAGAGGACATACGATACTGTGTTTTAGATTATAGCAATCCCAAAGATGCTGATTATATCTTTGTACCATTGGTATTTTTAGAAAGTTTTAACAGCCCAGCAGCGGTGCTACAAGTTGGATCTGCACAAGTTAAAGTTCCGTTAGATTGGAGTTTAATTGTATGCGATCCTAGTATAGGAGATCCAGAAGTATTACCTGTCACAAGTTTAAATGATAGAGGGTTTAAGACTTTTATCTTCAATCCACTTACAGGGTTTCTTCCAACATTTGCAGAAGTAGAAATTGTAAACATATATCAAGAAGTAAAGTGGTACTTTCCAAAACTTAAATTTGGACATATACTAGCAGTACCATTATTTGAAGAAAAAAATAGTCCTTGCATATTTTTTGTCAAGGAAACAAACAAGATACCTGATGTACTGAGTACAGAGGATTTATGGTAAAGGAGAGTCAAAAATGACATTACATGAACAAATCGTAGAAGCATACGAAACATATCTTAAAGAGCACGAAACATGGGAAGGCAAAAGTACTAAAACAGCCGCAACCCGAGCTCGAGGAGCATTGGGAGATTTAGGCAAGTTGACAAAAAGTCGTCGTGCTGAAATCCAAGAACGTAAGAACGCAATGTAATGAGTGGGCAAAGACGATGGCTTAAATTGTGGGCGAGAACAGTGGGCATACCTGTTGGACTTAACGATGATGATAAGCCAGAGTTTTTGCCTATTACACAAAGCGATGTACACAAAGCATTATGGTTTAGAACCTTCTGGATTGTCTTGCATATAGTTACCTGTTGTGCTATAATAATGGGTAACGGAAGAGTACTTGAAATATGGTAGACAAATTAGCTATTAAAGAAGAGATGCGAGTAATTGACCAACGTGACAGAACGTGGTGGAATAGTCTATCTGAAGAAGAACTAAAGAAAGTAAGTATCTTTGTTCTAATGCGTTATACTAGTGCAGTACAAACAAGAAGCCCTGATATAGAGTATCATTACTTGTGGCTAACCAATGAGTTTGTAAATATACACTATAATATTATTAGACATGAACCAGAACTACAACACAAGTTATTACAGTGTGTCGGAATAGGAAGTAGTCAGTTTCATCCGTGGATACCTCCTAGTAAACAGAAAAAAGGTAAAAGCGGAAAGCTAATGAAATGGCTACAAGAGCTTCATCCTACATACAATGACGATGAACTAGAATTATTAGTAAGTACAAACGATGTTCAAAACTTTAAAGACTTAGCAGAAGAAATGGGCATGGATAAAAAAGAGATCAAAGAGCTGTTTAAAAAATGAATGAACAATGCGAAAATTGTAGAATTGCAATATCTGAAAAGGGTATTGAAGTTGATAGTAGCTCGGGTGATATAGTTGCAGAAGCTATTATTATCTCAGGACTTATAGTACTAATGTGTGCAGTATATGTATTCAAAAAATGGATTGACAGGAAGTTTAAATGACAACAGTCCAGCAAGTACTAAGTGCAGTGGGAACCGTTCAGTTGAAACAAAACACTTTTAAATGTGAATATTGTAAGAAAAGTTTTCAAAAGGAAACTACTCTACTGGCACACAGTTGTGAAAAGAAAAGACGCTGGCAAAACAAAGACAATCAAGATGTCTTGGTAGGCTTTAGCAGTTATGATCTATTTTATAGAATTGAAATGCAAAGTAGACCTAAGGAATATAAAGAGTTCGTTGATAGTCAGTACTATACAGCCTTTGTAAAGTTTGGTGCATATTGCATCAATACTAGAGTAATAGATCAAGAACAGTTTACACGCTGGCTTATTAAGAATAAGGTCAAACTAAAAGATTGGCCCACTGATAAAATGTATTTGTTGTTTGTGCAGGATCACGTTAAACGTGAAAGTGTAGAACGTGCATTGGAACGTTTTGTAGAACATGCGGCAGAGACAGATTACTTTGATACCTTTTGGGAAAGTGCAAGCGGATATGTAATCGCTGATTGGGTTGAAATGGGAAAGATTAGTCCATGGCTACTTATTAGTAGTAACAGGGCACAGACGGCATTAGAAACAATGCCAGCTGAATGTATGACTAGAATTGCAAATTGTATTGATGCTGATTATTGGGGTAAAAAGAGACAGCTAAATCCACATGATGCTAATTTTGTAGAGGAGATGATAGATGGCACAGCTACCTGACATTGACATAGATTTCGCAGATAGAACACAAGTTCTGGAATTGTTCAAACATACGCCAGCTAAATTAAAAGAACGCAAGCATAATACAGGTGTATATTTTCATAAAGTACCTAGTAACCCTTTTACCAACATCTGTACAGTTGAACACACGGACGCTGACGAGTTAGATTTTTTTAAATTAGATCTACTTAATCTCAGCATATACAAAGACGTAAAAGATGACGATCATCTGACTCAACTTATGGAAAGGGAACCACTATGGGAACTTTTGGAGCACACAGACTTCGCAGAAAAAGTGTTTCATCTAAACGGGCACAGCAAACTATTAAAACTATTGAAACCTACCTCGGTAGAGCATTTGGCAGCGACACTGGCGATTATACGCCCAGCCAAAAGGCACCTTCAAGACAAAGGGTGGCCAATGATAATGCAAGAGGTTTGGGTAAAACCAATAAGAGACAATAAGGCTTACTACTTTAAGAAAGCCCATGCAATTAGTTACGCAATGGTTGTTGTTGTACACATGAATTTGTTATGTGAACAATTACAGTCTGCGAACTAATTGAATGTTTCTACGTTTAACTCTTTTTTGTATAATATTACTTAGACTAATAGTTGGCCCATGCATTACTTGAAAGTCTTTAATACTAAATGTTAGTAAACAAGCTCTGTATTTTTCAAAGTTTGTCTTAAAGATAATGTTAATAGGGATCATTCTATTTGTTCCCCACCACCATTCTTCGCCAAGTTCTAAGAATTCTTTCTTGTCAGTATTTTCTTTGATCAGATCAAAGTTATACATACTAGCCAAGTTGTTATCCATATTTTGTATTATACCCACATATTCTTTACCACCATATTCAACTAAGGTTAGAAAAGGAAATTGGTCCATTAAGTCTTGATATTTTTTAGTAATGTTTGTCATCGTAGTACTTAGTCTAATAAATAGTAGTAAGGATTTAAAACACATGAGCCAAGCATCGATATATCAATATAACCAAAGAGCAGAGATTCTTGTACCAATTCGTACAGGAACTACATATTACGGACCTACACATGCAAGAAATTTAATATTCTATAAAGGGTTGAATACTGATATAGAATTCTTTGCTAAAGATACTGATAGAAAGCCACAAAGTTTAGTAAACAAAATTTATACGGCTACTATAATAGATAGGGCCAGTAAGCAAGCAGTACACAGCCAACCGTTGCAAGTTATTGATTATGATCTTGGACAAATGGTTTTAAAATTATCTCATAACATTACAAGTAATTTAGAAACTAAATTGTATGATATGGTAGTTACATATCAAATTGACGGCGAAACAGGAAGTTATGCAGGTATGAGTGATCAAAACAATCGAATTACCTTTGCAATAGAACTTAAAGACGGCAATGTGCCTCAACTTAGAGATAGTGAAACGAGTACAGTGTTTACACAAGATGGTAACGATTTTGTAGGTGCTCAATTTGCTGGTCCGGCACAAGTTGGTAACCAAAGTGGCATTCAAACCGGAGTTGTCTATACAACCAGTTATACTGGCACATACAAATGGCAAGCGAGTCTAAGTTTACAACCATTAACAAATGATTGGTTTGATACTGGAACATCGGGCAATATAACTAGTGGTGATAAAATCACTAGCGACACATTTGTTGGAATGTATCAGTGGGTTAGATTAGTACATACTCCTAACGTAAGTAACATCGGAACACTTGACAAAGTCACTTATAGAAGTTAATATTAAAACATGATAGTATTGGACTTTATTCGTCAGCAAATGCCTGGCGGTTGGAAGCAAACTCCTAGTGGATGGATTAGTGGTAACTGCCCTATGTGTCACACTCGCGGGCACAGCCCTGATAAGCGTAAACGTGGCGGTGTAATGTTTCACGACGATAGCTTTCAATACAACTGCTTCAACTGTGGATTTAAAACAGGATGGAGTGATGGCAGACGTATTACTGGAAAGCTATCAGATTTACTTAAAATATTTGGTACAGACGAAAGTGATATTCAGCGTATGAACTTTGAAATTTTGCGAGAGCAAGAAGCAAATGATATTGCTGGGCAGTATATACCTAAAGAACAAGTTGAGAAATTAAAAATAGACTGGGAAGAAAAACAACTGCCACAAGACAGTTATCAAATTGGTAGTTATCCGGTAGACAAGCTAGATAAAAAGCAACTAATCAAACTAAGTCTTGCATGTACATATCTAATGAAGCGTGGATTGGACTTTTATGAAGATTGGTATTGGTCACCGCATATGCATTTTGCTAGTAGAGTTATATTACCATTTAGATACAAAAATAAGATAGTGGGGTATACAGCAAGATGGTGCCCTGACAATAGACCAGAAGCGATGCCCAAATACTATCTACAACAACAAAAAGATTTTGTGTTTAATTTAGACGCACAAAAACAACATGACATAATTATAGTTACTGAAGGACAATTGGATGCAATACAAGTTGGTGGTGTTGCACTAGCTGGCAATAGTCCTAGTGACGCACAGTGTGATATAATTGAAGAGTTAGAAAAAGATGTGATACTGTTACCCGACTTTGATAAAGCAGGACTAGACACAATTAATACAGCTATTAAACGTGGATGGAATGTAGCGTTTCCTGAATGGGAAGATGATATTAAGGATGCAAATGATGCTGTAATGCGGTATGGTAGATTGTTCACTGTACAAAGTATACTGAACAGTGTAGAAACTAGTAGTACTAAAATAAAAATACTTGCAAAAACTAGATGCAGGTAGTACAATAAAGTACAATAAAGGGATATTATGAGCGAAGATTACACACCAGACTTACAGAAACTGTACTTGGAATTCTTGTTAGCAGACAAGGATCTATTTGTGCGTTGTAATGCTATCTTAGAAAGCAGTTACTTTGACAGGCAGTTTAGAGACACTGTGGACTTTGTGAAAAAACATGCAGACGAATATAATGATGTTCCCATGCTAGAGCAGGTTAAAGGTGTTGCTGGTGTTGAAATATCTGATGTGCGTGACAAGCTAACAGTAGAACATAAAAATTGGTTTATGGATAACTTTGAACAGTTTTGTAGGCACAAAGCACTAGAAGCGGCTATACTACAAAGTGCTGATATGTTAGAAAGCAAAGAGTATGGTGCAGTCGAAGGCTTAATTAAAACAGCAACAGAGATCGGACTTGCTAAAAACTTTGGTACAAACTATTGGGATGATCCCGCAGGACGTATACAAAGCATCAAAGACAATAGAGGACAAAACAGTAGTGGCTGGGAGACATTTGATAGAGTACTGTATGGCGGATTTAATCCTGGCGAACTAAACATCTTTGCAGGTGGTAGTGGATCTGGTAAGAGTTTGTTTATGCAAAACTTGGCACTGAACTGGGCATTGCAAGGCAAGAACGTGGTGTACATTAGTTTAGAACTTAGTGAAGAACTGTGTGCTATGAGACTGGATGCTATGCTTACAGGTATGAGTACCAAAGACGTAATGAAGAATAGCAGCGATGTAGAACTGCGTGTTAAGATGGCTAGTAAAAAAGCAGGCAAACTGCAAGTAATACAAATGAAGAATGGCACTACTGTCAATGACGTCAAAGCATATATGAGAGAATATCAAATACAACACAACTTGCATGTTGATGCATTGTTGGTTGACTATTTGGATCTTATGATGCCAGTCACAGTAAAAGTTAATCCAAGCGATCAATTTATTAAGGATAAGTTTGTTAGTGAAGAATTGCGTAACCTAGCAACTGAGTTGGGCATATTGTTTATAACAGCATCGCAGTTGAATCGTAGTGCAGTTGATGAGATTGAATTTGACCACAGTCACATTGCAGGTGGTATAAGTAAAATTAATACAGCAGATAACTTGATTGGTATATTCAGTAGTAGAGCTATGCGAGAGCGTGGTAGAGTACAAATACAATTTATGAAAACTAGAAGTAGTAGTGGTGTTGGTAGTAAACTAGATTTAAAGTTTAATATGGATAGTTTAAAGATTGAAGACTTAGATCCAGAAGATCAGGATGAAGATACGACCACTACAAGCATATATCAGAAACTAAAAACAAAAAGTAGTGTAGCACCAGCAGGAGAAAGTGTTACAGAAAATAACATGGATGCAAATCCACAAGTTAATGCAACTGATAGGTTAAAAAGTTTACTTAGAAAGAGTGAGTAGTGATTAGGTTAATAAAAGACGAAGAATTGGATCTTCTTAAAGATGATCCGGTTAGGCCTCATTTGTCGTGGAAATGGAGACGCAGAAGCGGTAGAGAAGTTTATGTGCTAGAGCGTGAAGAGAAAGTAGCGGCTGTTATATGTGTAGCATTCATGGATGAAGTACCAGCTAGTGAATTGGATATGGAGCGGCAAGGAATGTCACATGCAATTTTCTATACTGTGTGGAGTTATGATAAAGGCGCTGGAAGAGAAATAGTACTAGGAATAGCAAATAGATTAAAAATGCAACGCCCGTGGGTAAAACGTTTTGTAACATTAAGCCCGCTAACTGAAATAGCTGAAAGGTTCCATTTGAAAAATGGAGCAAAGTTTTTAGCAAAATACAAAGATTGTCAGAACTTTGAATATGAATTATAAGAGAAAAATTGCTGAAGTAAAGGTTATTGCTACCTTATCTTTTATTATTTCTGATGTTGAACAACAAACACTGTGTATAAAATTGGAGTCATTAGTATGAGCCTATGTATTGCCTGTAATTTGTGTTTGCCTGCCATTGATGATTATGCTCTTATTGTTAACGGATCCTCTGTTCACTATCATTATCCAGCAACTGCCATAAGTGCGATCACCAATACTCCAGCAACAATATTTACTAAATACTATTGATATGAAGCGTAAAACACGATCAATTTTGGAAGAAATAAATGCTATGTCGCCCAAGCGTGACAAGAAGCATATTGTTGAATCCAATGGACAGCAAGTTATTCAAACTGCTATAAATTTGATAAATTTAATAAACGAAAGTTACGACGTTGAAACAGCATCGGACTTAAACAAACGATTAATAAATGCTATCAGAACAAAGGATCCTAAAAAATTCGCTCGAGGTATTGGAAAAGTAGAATGAGAATAGCAGATATACTAGGCGGAAATAAGAAACGTAAAAAACGTGGAAGTCGTTTAACTAGAGCTAAAGGTTCTAGTTTAATTAAAAGACTTAGAGAAGGTGGAAACATTTTTCCAGGAACTACTGATTTCCCACATGAAAAAATACCAGACATTATGAAAACTATTAACAGTGTATTGACAAAAACAGGCAGTACTGCTATACCCATTGGATCGGGTGCAACACCCACCCCGGGTAAAGTAAGCGGAGACTTGGATATGATAGTTGATGTAGATCAGCTAAAGAAACACTTTAGTATGGAAGATCAAGAAGATAAAATTATTCGAAAGAAGCTAAGACAAGTTTTTGACCTAGCTGGATTTAATACTGGACAGAGTGGCACCAGTGTGCATGTAGAAGTAAACAGCGGTGATGAAACTCATCAAGTTGATATTATGGTTGTTCCTAATGCACAAAATGCTGCACAATTCCATACACACAATATTCCAAAAGGTTCGCCTTTCAAAGGCACTAATAAGCATCAGATGCTTAGTATTATTGCTAGAGAAAAAGGAATGTTATGGAGTAATTATGTTGGATTGTTTAAACGACTAGAAAATGGTAAAAAAGATCCCAATGGGTTTATCACCAGTGACATTGACGAGATTGCTAAATTATTATTAGGCCCAAATGCCCGAAGACAAGACATGGGCAGTGTTGAAGCTATTGTGAAAGCATTGGGTAAAGAAGGCGAAGAGCTATTAGCAAATATCAGAGCTAATGACACAAACTGGAAAGAGCTTGCATAATGTTCAAACAAATAGACCATATAGTATGTAATAATGACGTAGTGCTTTTTATGAAAGGCGTAAAGTCTATGCCACAGTGTGGATTTAGTAGTAAAGTAGCAGGTGCATTAAATTACATAGATGTTGATTTTGCTGATATAAATGTTCTAGCTGATGAACAGCTTAGAGGTGAAATTAAAGAATATTCAGAATGGCCCACTATTCCACAATTATATGTCAAAGGTGAATTTGTTGGCGGATGCGATATAATAACTGAAATGATGATGTCTGGTGAAATGGAAGAATTATTGGACGCAAATAATATTAGCTATAATAAAGAAGCGACTGTTAAACTAAAAGAAGCAAATCAATGAGAGCAAATCAATTTCTAACTGAAGCTACTAGTAAAGGTAGAGAGTACAATCACTTAGAAGACCTAGTTACATTTGAAGGTAGTAAAGGCGCACTCAAAGCCGCAGAGATACTAACACGACTAGGGCAAGATTCTAAAGATGTTAGTATCAAGTGGGACGGTAATCCAACTATATTTTGGGGAAGAGAGCCAGATGGTCAATTTGTAATGACTGGTAAAAATGGTTGGGGCAAAAACAAGACAACCAGCAGTGGTGAACTACAAGACTTTATTATGAATACTGGACAAGGTGAAGAATGGCGTAAAGACTTTGCTGGAGAAATGTCCGGAGTATTTGAGATATTAGAAGCCAACACACCCAGTGACATGAAAGGCTATGTATACGGGGATCTACTGTATACACCACGCAAGCCAGTTACAAGTTCACAAGAAGGCTTACAGTTTACACCTAACAAAGTTACATACACTGTTGATCCTAACAGTGCGTTAGGCAAGCGTGTAGCGGGCAGTACAGTGGGTGTAGTAGTACACACTTACCATGATGCATTTGGAGATAAGACAGGTACTCCTATCAAAGACACTAAGAGTATTAATAGTAGTGTAGTTTTGGTACTAGGACAAACATATGTAACACATCAACCCAAAGTTGATACAAGTGCAGTTCAGGATATAGTTACAACGGCAAATGCGAACGCACAAATAATAGACAGTTGGTTAGCGCCGGAGCAAGGACTGAGTAGAAAAGATGCAATACTCTACAACTATGTTAATCAAATGACCAAACAAGGTAAGTTAGACCAACTCAGGACAGGATTTTATGATTGGCTAAAAACCAGTAAGGTCAGCCAAGGACAGCAAGCAAAACTTATGGCAGGAGACGACAAAGGTCTTAATGCTATATTGGATCTTGTTGTTAAAATACAAACAGTAAAAAACAATATAATAGATCAGTTAGATAATTCAGGCGCTGATGTTACTGCTAGTACAGGCGGCGAACGTGGCGGAGAAGGCTATGTTGCTACTAGGGATAAAATTAAACTAGTTCCTAGACATAGATGGACACCCAATTAACCATATGTTCTTTTAAACTAATACACAAAAAAGAACCCACCGAAGTTTATGATGATGGTAAGTACATTGTTATAAGTCTCAAACCTAATTCATTCAACTTTGAGACTTATAAACATTAAACTAATACACAAAAAAGAACATAGAGAAGTTTATGATGATGGCAAGTACATTGTTAAAAAAACTAAACCTAATGCATTTAACTTTGAGACGTACAAACGTTTTCAACTAGATAATCCATGGTGTGTAAAAGTACACAGTTTTGAAGATGGTATTATCGTAATGGATAAAGTAGAAGGTATTCCTTGGCAACAATACAGAACACAAGTAACAAAAGATCAGCTATGGAATATATGTGTCCTGCACAGAAACACAGTAGTAAAAAGTTTCTTTGATTTTATAGGCAAAACATATGTAGATGCAAATCAACCTGTGTTCTATCATAGAGATGCTACATACGGAAATTTAATTATGCAAGGCGACAAACCTATGTTTATAGATCCAGATGGCACAGTAACAATGCCTTGGGATATGTTTCTACAAAGATGTGGAGAACAAACACAACAATGGTTCAATGAATATTTGTATTGGGCTCACAGGAACGATAAATAATATTATGGAACAGAAACAGTATACAGCAAAACAGTGGTCAGAAATTCAAGGAGGACACACAATGTCCGAGACTCCTAAAAAACAATATAGCTTTATTGGTGATTTAAACGAAAGCAAAATGTTTAAAACTAGACAGCGAGTAGAAGGAACTAATGCTAGAGACATGGCAGACTTTGCATTCATGAACATGCTAGCATTATACATTATGAGTAATGAATATGACATGGCACCTGCTGCTGCAGACTATGCAGGCAGAGTTATGATGACTGGAAACTTTAACACTTATAGACAAAGCGGCAATGATCTACATGTTGCTCTTAGTAGTCTTAAAAATAACATGCCTAATGCAGGTGATAAAAACGAAATGCAACTAGGCAGAATTAAGCTAAATGATATGAAAATTAAAGCATATCTCAGAACTATACAAAGTGGCAGACCAGTAACTGGTGCTAGTTCGTTCTTTTTGAGATTAGAAAAAGATCTAGATATTAAGAATAGCAATTACAGAAGCATCAGACGATTAGTACAAGATTGGCCAAAACTTAATAAGATGCAAAAACAGTTAGTAATTACAAGAATGAGTCAGTTTTATCGTACCAAAGCATTGCGTAGTGAGTTATACAGTTATATTAGAGACTTGGGCAGATCACAAGGACTTATGGTTAAAAATGCAGCCAATGGAGAGCGTCCTAGAATGCGTGGATCAGATACACTAGCTAAACTTGCTATTGCAGGTGCAAGTGTCGTAGGTGGATATATGGTTGGAAAAAGTATCGGCAAAAACAGCATGGGCGATGCAGACTCAGGGTTTGATAAACTTAATCAAGGCGGAATTACAGGTGTGAGCAATCGCCTTAAGAGATGATTAATTACACTGCATATACGCTAGTAGATATTACCAATACCAATGAAAACAAAATGGCTAAACACAAAGGTGCATTTTTACAACAGCAAAATTTAAACACATTAGTACAAACAATAGGTATTCGAAGTCAGCCATTGGAATCAAAAGTAACAGTGAAAATGGCACAAGATGTAGTAAAATATGGGTTCGGAAAACGATATCAAGGACTACATACAGTATGGCAACTTAACTTTAGTATAGAGCATACGGACGTTTTTAACTATAACGATATAGATCTTTATCATTTATATAAAGATGCAGACGGAGTAGCAATCTACACAGGATTAGAAGAATCTAAAGAGATTACCACACGGTGTTTTGAGACGGTCGACCCTACTTTAGTTAACTTGTATTTTAAAACTTGTGTTGATTAGTACTAAATACACTGAAGAATACTAAAGGCAAAAAACTTAGGCTCAATAAACAGGCAAATAAAATACTAACTGAACGTCTTACCGAGAAGATGAAAGAATTGTAAAATTTATGTCAAATGGAACTACTACGCTAGAGCGTACAAATTTAGAAGCCCACGTTGATCTTTGTGCAGAAAGGTACAAGGGATTGGAAACACGATTGGATAAAGTTGAAAAAGCCGTGCTGGATCTCCATAAGGAGATGCGAACTATGCACGAAGAAAATGTAAAGAACCACCAGTCAACTAATAAAATAATGCTCGGTGCAGCCGCGACCGTAACAGCAGGCATACTATCAACAATCATTGTATTGTTAATGAATTAATTTCCGTATAAATACTATTATGAACTTGAATGAATTAGATAACACCACTCACGTGGTCGAAGCAGTGCTGGTATGGGCTAGAAAAGGTAAAAGTCTTATCCGTAAGTATCGTTGTGTTGTTGGACAACGTGCTGGTAGATTAGTTACTAAGCCAGGACAATGCGGCGCTCCGATTGATATTAAAAAGCGTATGGTATTAAAAAAGACCAAAGCCCGAATGGGTAAGCGTATGGCTCGCAAAGCTCAGCGTACTAAAAAGTTTAATCCGGCTAGTAGAGCATTAAAACGTTTAAACAAACCAAGGAACAGAAAATGAGATTACATGAGATTACCGAATCTAAGAAAACTTGGATGAAAGACGGCGTTGAAATGTGTAGCAAAGAATGTTGTGGCGAGCCTATTACAGAATGTACATGTGGACCAGAGTGCAAACACTGCGATTGTTATAAAATTAACGAAGGCGGATACGGAGTAAGACCCGGCGGTAATAGTGCAGGCGCCAGACAATCCGGTTCCGACATGCAAAATATGAATAAACGTGCAAATAATAAAGCAATGGATCAAGGTAGAGAAGCTAATATAACAGCCAGGTCACAAACCAGACGTATTAATAGACTTGGTAAAAAGATGGCAACAGGATTGCCTCAGAGAATACTGAACCCACAGCAAGCACAAGCTCCGGAGCAACAGTCATGAGAGCGATGATAACCAAAGGTGGAATTCACACTTGGGTCAATGTTAGAGAAAATAAGTTCCTTGAAGACAAATTTAATCAAGTTGAACTGCTGGAGCAAGAAAGTCTCGATGAAAGAGAACAGTATATTGCACAGACATTAGTAGGCAGAGGCGTCTTAGACAAAACAATTAATGGCAAAGACGTAGCGTATAAACTTAACATTAATAACTTTACGAGGTAATCATGAAACCAAGACTATTCGATATCATCAACACTTTTGATAAAACATCATCAATGTTAAATGAACGTGCCAAGACAAATGTCGACTTGCGTGTAGCAATGACAGAAACAACCAAAGAGAATAGTGTAAGTGTACAGCAATATGAGATAGAAGTTGTACAACAACAGTTTGCTGGTAAAAGAAAAAACTTTTACAATATATATGAACACAACCAATTAATACACAAAGATATCGCACTATTTGAAAGTGCAATGGGCATTGTTAAGAACCTATTAGGTAATAAAACTCGTCGAGTAAACGATATTGAAAAAGCAGACATGGAATACAATAATGCATTGTACGAAGTGTATATGTTTAAGAGCAAAGCTAAGGATAGATTTAACGAGGATGTTATGCTAGCCAAGATGAGTAATGCCAAACGCAAGATGGCCGAAGCAAAGTCTAAAATAATGCAAAAGCTATAAATACATTAAAGGAACGGGAACATACAATGTATCTAAATGATTTAAACTCAACACAACACAGTGTTAGTAAGTTGAACAAAATTTTAGCTGATACGTTTAACCATGAGGTTGATCTATCGTCTATGAATTATGAGTCACTTAACAGAATGCTGTCATCAACAAATGCTAAAATACAAGCAATTAAAGAGAGCGATCTCACATATTGGGAAAATGCCCAGTACAACAAATTAGGTTTGATTCAACATCAAATTAAAACATATATTACAGAACTGGCGCCAGCTAGAGCAGATGGTAAGCGTATGAAGACCAAAGAAAGCACCATAATGGAAGCTGATTTGGATCAAGCTGAAGTACTACTAGCCGCACAAGAACTGGTTGACGAAATGCAAGGTATGGTAGAAGATGTAGCAGAAATGCAAGTACAAAAACTTATGCCAATCGTTGATGCAATGAAACAGCAAGTTGGATTTGAAGTAGCTGAAGCATATAACAATGCAGCAGATGGCGCACTTGGCGCTCTACTAGATCAAATGAAGCAAGCAAAAGAAGCACTCGAAAATGCAACACTAACAGCTAGAGGTGAACAACCTGCAACGCCAGCGCCAACAGACATGGGTATGGATGATGATGCTATGGACCCAGATGCACCAATGGATGGTACACAAAACATGAACATGGATGATGAATTTGCAGGCGACGAAGCTATGGCAGGCGAAGAAAATCCAGTAGGCAGAGAACTTAAAGGTGAAAGTGCTATTGCTAACATGGAGCGAGGTGCGTTAGCTGAAAAAAAGTTCCTGGAGAGTAAGGGAAAGCTCTTTAAAATGGTCGAATCTGGTCAAATGTCCCAAGAGCACTTTATCAACATTATAAACGAGTTAGACTTTAATAAATTTGTGAGTGGAGATAATTATCAGCAAATGCGAAAAGGTTTGGATAATAAAGTAAACAGGAACATGGGCAAAACAATTGGAGACTTGCCAGGTGATGGTATGACAGATGCTGAAAGACAAGCAGGCGCAGGCGGATATAAAGCGGGTCGTGGCACAGGCGGATATGACGAAGTAAAGCCTCAAAACAAAAGCGGTGGGTCTCATACTGCTGGACGTAGAACTGATACTAAGTTAGCAAACC
>TARA_B110000037_G_scaffold41013_1_pt1 | contig 23028 bp, 38 predicted proteins | sample TARA_B110000037 | Tara Oceans TARA_B110000037 (sample SAMEA4397196) | marine metagenome | biome: Polar Biome; feature: [MIX] marine epipelagic wind mixed layer (ENVO:01000061); material: water (ENVO:00002006), including particulate matter (ENVO:01000060) such as... | depth 10-100 m
ATATTTAAGAAAACTGTTTATTATAATTTAATAAATGCTTTTTCTTACCGTTGACCCATCCAATGACCATTATTGGAAAGTTCATCCTACATACAACAAAGCCTGTAAAAACGGAGACGTAGGTCTTGATATTCCTATGCAAAAATCGGTTATAATACCCGCCCACGTACGTTCATTTAAGATTAATCTAGACTTCAAAGCAAATCCAACACATGGTTATATGTTAGTTCCAAGAAGTTCTATTTCCAAGACTTCTATTAGACTTGCTAATTCAATTGGTATAATAGATAAAAAATATCGCGGAGATGTTATGGTAGTAGTAGATAATGTAGGGGATGCGGATGTTCTATTCCAAGAAGGTTGTTGTTATTTTCAAATCGTAGCGTTTGATGGAAATCTCCCTAGATATCAGGTAGATAACGTTGATGTTGTTACCTCTAGAGGCACTGGTGGATTTGGAAGCACTGGTGCTAATTAATTTTTAATTTGAGATATGTATAAAAAATAAATAAAGCTAAACATGGACAAAGATGTTAATCCAATTGTAGCTAAATAGTCAGGGTTTGAATAACTTGAATTATAATAAATTATAAACAACATTAAAACTATTATAGAGTTCGCAATGAGTATATTTTGTATAAAATTATCTAATAAATTTGGTCCCTTTATACTTAACATTTGCCATTATCCCTATCGGAAACGTTGCGAGAATTGATCCGGGTAAAGAAAACCCACTGTTTGATAATACAGAAGCGCTATATACTATAATACCGGTTAAAATTGAATTAAATAATGGATCATTAAACAAACTCATTTATATTCTATTTTATTTTAGAATCTCAAGAGTGTTCTTTGATGCTATTTGCTCAGAATCTTTCTTAGTGTTACCAGTTCCTGTACAGTATTTTTCACCATTTATAACAACTATTGATGTAAAAATTTTCTTATGAGCTGGTCCGGTTGTAGAAATCAATTCATACTCAGGATTAATCTGAAGACTTTGTTGACATTTTCTAAGAAGTATATCTTTATAATTGTTGTCCTCTTCTAAAACACCAAAATCGATAAATTCGTTGATAATTCTCAGTACAAAATTTTCAGCGTATTTATATCCTAAATCCATGTTAATAGAACATAAAAAAGCTTCAAAAATGTCTTCAAGAATACGATCATTATTTCTACCATTGATACTTTCTACATTCTTACTTATAATAAGAAATTGATTAAGATTTATCTTTTTAGCTAAAAATGCAAGTGTTTTACCATTAACAAGTTTTGTTCTAATTCTTGTAAGATATCCTTCTTCTTTATCAGGGTATTTTGAAAAAATAAATTTAGCTATTATAAGATTCAATACCGAGTCTCCTAGAAATTCATATCTTTCATATGAAGAACTTAAATTTTCACCTGATATGAATCTTAATACACTTTTATGTATAAAAGCTTTTTGATAGTATAAAACATTAATAGGATTAAACCCTGTAATCTTATTAATGTCTTCTCTTGTTATACATTTATTTGCAGGGTTGAATTCACTGAACATTGTTTTATTATTTATAGTTTTTAATTTTAAGTTGATAAATATTTTGTAATTTTACAATACTACAAAAACTAACTCTTCTTTTTTATTTTCACACGCAAGTATAAGATCTTTTACTTTTAAAAGACTAGAATGAGCTATATAAGTATCTGTGTATTTTTTAGGTATATCTGCGATTATAGAAGCAGTGTAAAATTTTTCGTCTAAATTTGTAGAATGTTTAGATACGCGAAAAGTGTGGTTTTTACGTTTATAAACGTTTTCTTCATATGTAAAATCCTCTGAGATATAAATTTCGCTCGTTTTTTTAGTTTGTGCTGTAATTATAATATCATATGGTCCATTTTGACATCTTATAATTAACGAGTCTACGATTTTTTCAGGTTCATATTTAATCTTCTTATTTTCCGTTTTAGATTTGTCTTCCCAGGTATTACAATTTTCAAGTAAATTTATAATTTTCATATAATTTTCGAATTGAAAGATGTGTTTTTTAAACCCAAACTCTTCTGTATACTTTCCAAGTGTAAAGCATATTTTAATTGTATCTATACATTTATAACGTTTAATGAAGTCTGCAACCCGAGTTATAATATCCTCTAAGTTAGACATTTAAATTAAAATGTTTTATTTCTTTTAATTATTTTATAATAGCACAGCCTGTAAATGTACTTAAAGAAAAGCTTCATTATTAATTATAAAATGTCAACCTCCGAGGAGCCAGTTGCAACCACTACCGAAAAGTTCGATCTTCTTATCAAGGATTTCAATACTCTTATGGATACAACCAAGAATCTTAGTGCTCGTATGAAGGTTCTTCAGAAGGAAGTTAATAAGTCCGCTCGCTCCAAGCGTTCCCGTAGATCTTCTGTTGCGGATGCAGACCCAGATGCTCCAAAGCGTCCTTCTGCTCTACAGAGGCCAGTTGCCATTTCTAATGAATTGTGCAAGTTTCTTGGTTTTGAACCAGATACTGAGCACTCGCGTCAGGAAGTAACTGCTACTATTAATGCATTTATTAAGGACAATAATATTCAGAATCCTGAAAATCGCCGCTTCATTCTTCTAGAAGGTTCTGATGCAGGCGAACGTCTAAAGACTCTTCTTCGGGATCCAGATCAGCCTGTAACTTTTTTCAATATTCAGCGTTACCTAAAGCCTCATTATCCTATGTCGGAGAAGGAAAAGAAGGCTCTAAAAGATCCAGTAGAAGCTCCGGAAAAAAAGGCTCTAACAGATCCAGTAGAAGCTCCGGCAAAGACCTCTGTAGTACCAGATGCAGACATCGTAGAAGATACCCCAAAGGAGCCAACGAATCCTCCTGCGAAGAAGCGCGTAGTTCGCAACCCAAAGAGTGCTTAAAAAGTGCTATAAATAAAGTCTGTAAAAAATACAGAGGAAATAAATATAATTACATTTTAGCGATGTATTATCATTGTAATGTAAATCATTTAGGAGAACAAACTGCAGTAGTTTATGCAAATAAATACATAAATTGGTTACATTTAGGATGTAAATATACAGATCAAGAAAAAGTCAATAATTTGTGTCCATCTTTAGTTAAAAATGTAGAATCTGTACCAGAGTTTTTTAAAAGTATGATTAAGAACATTTGATTAAAACAATAAAGAGCCCATGTGGCGCAATTGGATAGCGCGTGGGACTTCTAATCCCAAGGTTCGGGGTTCGATCCCCCGCATGGGCTCTTTATTGTTAAATATTATAAGATTTCATACTTTATTATCTCATACATGCAAACCCGTTTTTACAGTACCATTTATTTATGCCCGAAAATTCACAAAATAAATGAATAAAAACACCTGTAAAGAATAAAGTAATTTCCATTGTATAAAATTTATTCCACGTGCTGCAAACTTTTGGAAGATCTACCTTAAATAGAGGACCTATTAAAATTCCGGTTATGTTACCAAAAATAACAGTCATGACACCTACTACAACGGCTTCTACGATTAAGTCGTACATTTAATATAATTTAATATTTAAAATTTTAAATGTCAACATCATCCCCATCTGATTTAATAGTTAAATTTGATACCCCAACAGATCAATCCGCTGTTGTTGTCCCCACTTCGGCTAGCGCAGGTGGTACTGGCAGAAATATTCGTTCAATGAAACTTATAGTTAATGTAGACCCAACTATATAAATTGTATAAAAATAGCTAATAGAAATATTTTAATTTAAACAGATTGAATTAAAATATTTCTATAATGTAAATGTCAAAACAACTTACGGCATTACTTCTTAAAAGGAAAATTGATAATCTTAAAAATGTAAAAGATCGCAGACAATATTTAATAAACTGTCTTCAGATACAGGGATTTATAAAAGAAGATATCAAAACAGAACCAATTGATATTTCATCTACGATTCATGATACTTGTAAACTTTGCAAATCAAGTTCTCTTCTTTATTCTAATCATGAGCGAATTTGCCAGGAATGTGGAGCAACAGATACATCTGTTACTTTTAATCCATTTAAAACTTATAAACAAGAGATAAATTTTTCAAAAGGTACTTTTATAGAACCCGGAACAACATTTGTAACTATTATAAAAGATGGAAAAGAAGTGAAAAGAGATCTTTCTAAAATGAACACGTGGGCTAACAGTGACCCAGAAGAATTAAGAATTAGTAATAATTTAAAAAAAATGAATGATATATTAGACACTCTTTCTGGAAAATATAATCCTATTGTATTCGATAGGGTTAAAAATGAAATTCTTTCTATGTGGTACAACATAATTAAAATTAAACCTGATTTAAGAGGTAAAGAAAAACAAGCTCTTGCACTGTGGTCTATTTATTATCCAATGGTATATAATAAACTTCAAATTAATATTCAAAAGTTGGTGTCTATGTTTGACATACAAATAGGAGAAGCTTATTCTTACAATTTTATAATGAAAGATATATTTAGTGGTACATCTTCTGAAAAATATATATCAATACCAATAGGTTCTACAAGTGATATTCAAATTCCCGAAGGAATAACAAAAAGACTTAACAAAATTAAACGTGATCTTAAAGACTACCTACGTAGCCCATTAAAAGATAAAGAATTATACGGTATACTTTATTACATAGCTAAACAAATAAATGACAAAAAATTCACACTTGTTTATTTATCAGAAAAGTCTGGTTTATCTACTGTTTTAATTTCATCTGAGGCAAATAAAATAGAAGCATTTTATAAAAAAAATCCATCTATGAAATCAAAAATATTTTAAACATAAATCCGTGAGAATATTTGTTCTGAGACCCTGTTATAGTATTCGTCTGGATAAATTTTGTTAAAAATTTCATTACAAATGTCCTGAAAAAGCTCCAATTGATATTCTGTCAGATTGCTCTTTGCGTGAGTTTTTTTTGGATTTGAAAAAATAGTCAATATCTCATAAGAAGAAATATTGTTTATCCCTGTAAATTCTGGTTCCTTTAAGATAGACTCTTTAAATAAAGAAATACTAGCAAGTTGAGAATTCTGCTTGAGTTCTGCAACAATTTCATCTGAAAGTTCGGTGTAAGTATCAGAGCAATCACTGTCATAATCCATCTTCACAGAGTTTGTGTACACTAATGTATAAAACAGCTTTTTTAAATTAATTATTTTTTAGTAATTTTTACATTGTTTTTAAAATGTATCTTATTATAGAATCTGTGTTTTCACAATGAAAATTATCGCGAATGTGTATTTTAACTGTATTATTATAAGATCTCAATAAAGAATAGCAATGATTTTGAAAAGACGGATTGTATATTTCATCTTTTTTAGATTGTAAAACCTGAAAATGCTGAATCGGTGCTTTTTTATATTTATAATATGTGTGTAAAAATATTGTATCGATGCATTTAATATTCTTTATTTTGAATTTAAGTTTCAGAGCAGCGTTAATACAAATAGTACCTCCCTGAGATATACCAATAAGTGAGATCATTTCTGGAGATATTATTTTACTTTCTTCATTTATTATATCTACAATTTTATCAGTGTTTTCATTAAATTCTAAAAAGTTTATTATATCATGTTTAATCAAATTATCATATCTAGTAAAATAATTATACCAAGATATACATTCTTCTATTTTCCCATCTGGCCATATTATTTTCATTTTCTTAGCAATTGGAATTATAAATTTTGTACCCATCTTTTTAGACTTAATTTTATTAACGATGTACATTATATCATCTATATCTTGATTCATCCCGTGTAATATTATAATAGTTTGATAATGAGAATATTTAGGAAATATAGTTCTAATGTCCATTATCCTAACTATTCATTACTTATATAATAATAAATTATATTTTCATTTGAAACACTTACATTTAAAATTTCTAGTTCAAAAGGTGTTGTTATATTGTATATCAATTTTTTTTTCATAAGAGTGTTGTAATTGTCTGTGTTTATAAATATATTATTATCATCTAAAATCATTATTTTACCGGGACCGTGATTTATTTTTTTATCACCAATTACGGAATATTTATTGAATTTATTTTTATCAAACTGTGTAGATATATTCACTGATTTTTTGTCTTTTTCTTCTGATTTGAAGTCTGGAATTATAGATTTTGTAAACATGTAAAGTTCTAATAATATTATAATAATTACTATTGATAAAATTATGTACATTGATATACATTTTACACATTTTATTTTTACCTTAAAAATTACACAAAATTAATTAACTTAAAGACATTCTGTATATAATAGTATCAAAGAAACGTAATGGCCCACTCGATTGTACTACCGAATGAATTTGAGACTGACGCGGTTAACTTTTTGCCACCCAAGCAGAATAAACTAGGTGGGCAGAGTGTTCTTGTAAATTACAATCCAGCTGGAAGTGAGCGCAGCGGTGCTTTTATTCTACAAACATGCCGAGTTCGTATTCCATTTGGTATTGATTCATCTAAGCCAGAAAATGGCGGTCCAGTAAAGTATCATATTTCTGTATCAATGGCTAATGCCGAGACGCAGAATGAACAGCTTCATCTATTCACGAAGAATATTCGATCAATTGATGGGAAGGCAAAGATGCATCCACAAGAATACACTACCTGGTTTGGAAAGACGCTAAGTGCAGAACTTGTAGGTGAGTTTTATAAGTCTGCAGAAAAGTTTCCAAAGGATCCTAAGTGGCCTTCTACTCTCAAGGTGAAGCTTCCATTTGATAAGAATGGAGTTCCTCAGTTTGTTCTTTATGATGAGAAAAAGAAGCCTATTGAAATTGTAGACTCAGATGGAAACGTGAATACATCTGCGATTCCCAGGGGTTGCGAAGCTATATGCCTTGTTCAGTCTACTGGTGTATGGTTTGTAGGCAAGACCCAATATGGAGTAGGTTACAAGCTACTCCAAGCAAAGATTTATAAGAGTAATAGGCTTTCTGGGTATGCAATTGTAGATTCGGAAGACGAGGCTGGCGAAGAAGATGTAGAGTAAATAACTTAAAGAATTCACAATTAAGACGGATGATATTGAACATTCAGAGTTTATAAAAATTATAATCAATAATCCAGAAATATTTAAAAAAATTTTACTAGAAGATAAAGCTTTGTCTAACGTGATTAGTGATTAGTGATATGATTAAAAACACAAAATAAACACGTTCTCTTCGGAGAACCAAAAAATACGTTAATTAAATACTTTTGTAGCTTAAATGGTAAAGTGTCTATGCATACACATAGAAGATGTTGGTTCGAATCCAACCTAAAGTATTTAATTAATACACTCCTCCATAGCTCAGTTGGTCAGAGCGTGCGGCTGTTAACCGCAAGGTCACCGGTTCAAACCCGGTTGGAGGAGTATATTAATTATACTTAGCACCTTAACTCAGAGGATTTAGAGCGTCGGGGATCAAAACCCACAGGTGCTAAAATATTTAAATTAAATATGTTTTATTATTATCTAGGATTAAGTTATTTTTACCTTTACGCGGGTTTTAAAGTATAATATAATCAAGCTTCCATAGTCTAGCGGTTATGACAGTAGACTTTGAATCTACTGACCTCGGTTCGAATCCGAGTGGAAGCTTAATTATATTAAAATTTAAAATATGTACTAATTTTAAATGCAAATAATTACACAAGTGTCTGTTTTTTTAATTGTGCTAATGTTTATAATATCAGGTTTTGATAAAACAGTATCTTTGGGGACATCAGAGATGTCTCGATTTTCTATTAAAACTGGATTACCAAATGATATTTCACAGATTATAGTTTTATCAGCTGGTATATATGAACTTTTAGCATCTGGGATGGTTCTATATGGTACATTTAATAATGACCCAATGATTGCGTCAATTGGTACATATATGTTAATTTTATTTACATTACTCGCTACTCTTATATTTTATACGATGCCATTGAAGTATAAACCATTTTTATCAAATTTAAGTGTCGTGGCAGGCCTTTATCTAATGTTGAATATATGTTTCTTCAAGAGTGAAAAACTTTCTTAATGCAGAACTTATTAATATAATTTGTACAATTACAGCAAGGTTTTGAATTAAGACACTCGCCGATTTTATTAACTCTAATTACGATGAGTTCGCATTTCTTAAGTTCTTCTGCAGAAATTTTCTTAAGTGCATCATTTATGGCGCTTACTTCTGCGTGCAAAGAAACTTTATCATAGCAATTAGAATTAATATATGTATTATAGCCTTTTCCAATTATCTTTCCCCTGTAGACTACGACACAACCGTGATTAAAATTCATATCAGACTTCAGTGCCTGATTAAAAGCCTCGTTGAAAAACAGTCGCTTAATCATTTTATAAATTTAATAAGTTTTATTTTTAAATACTTTATTTTTTTGCAATCATTTTGCTATTCCAAAAGCACTTGCTATATTGTATTCAGGTGCTCCAAATAAATTTATTGGTTGGAAACTTGGACTTGAACTTTCGCTTCCGGGTATAAATAGATAAATAGCAACTAAAATAAATAAAATTCCGATTACAATTGGTAAGTAATCCATAGAGCTCTTTTCTTCTTTTTCAGCCATTTAATTGTATATAAATATTTTTTTTAATTATAATTTACTCACTAAGAAGGTTAAATGTAAATAAATATCCAAAAAAATCAAGAATATCACTCTGACCCCTGAAGAAAATTAGATAAACCAAGACTAAAAACGCAATAACAGCAAATGCCGCTAATAAGTAACCATATAAATTATATTCAGACTTTTTATCTTCTTCTGTCATTTATTTATTCAAAATATTTTTTTTTAAGCAAGAAACATTAAAAAAATACCCAATAAAAACGCAACCAAAAGAACAATTAAAACCATTTCCCAGTCAAAACCGTGGGCTTCGGTGTGAGCATCAGTTGCATGTTTCTTTACGTCTTTGCTGCTATCTTTTGCAGCCTTGGCAACATCTTTATCATCAGTCGTGTCTGCTATTTTCTTTGTTAAATCAGCATGTTTAGCAACCGCGTGTTTGGCTAAGGCTTCGCTAGACTTTATTGCTTCATTTTCTACCGCTTTCTGCATAACTGGCGATTTATCAGCATCTACTAGAACTTTTGCTTTAGTGTGATGCTCATCTACATGATCTCCAGCCTTTACCGCAGAATCTGTAAGAGTCTTTGATGCATCAGTCATTTATTTAAATGTATACATTTTTATTTTAAAAAATTACACAAAATTAATTATATTAAAAGTTTAAAACAAAATTAAGATTGTAAAAATGGCTTTTCGTCGCGAAGTGTTCAAAAAGAACGCTGCAAAATATATGCACCTAGAAGTAAACAACGTTATAATTTTAAATATGGAAAAAGGTGTTTTTAATTCTTCTATTGAATTTTGCAAAGAAAAGGGGTATCCTCTAAAATGGTCTGATTCAAATTTTCTTAAGAAATATTCAACTAATGCAAGACGAATCTTAGCTAATATCAGTTATACAACAAATGCCCCTGTCTTGAAGAAAAAAATAAAAGACGGTGTTTTAGAAGCGTACACATTGGTTAAATTAACAAGAGAGGAACTTAATCCAGATGTTTGGAAAACTCTAAGAACAAAGACACTTAATCAAAGAATAGTTAAACAAGAAGTTCAAGAAGATGGGATGTTTAAGTGTAATAAATGTAAATCAATGAAGACAGTGTATTATCAGATGCAAACTAGAAGTGCAGACGAATCAATGACTACATATGTAACTTGCACAAATTGTAATCTTAAATGGAAATGTTAGTTAGTAATTTAAATAATTAATCACAAACTCCTAGGAGTTATAAACATTACATTTTATACAATTCATCATTTTAATTAAAATAAATAAATTTAGTTTAATTAAATGGATTCTGAGGCAACCTCTGCATTACTGTTTGAATGCGGTATATGCATGGATAGTAAGACCATAGAGTGTATTAATTTTCTTCCTTGTATACATTTTATTTGTACAAATTGCCACGATAAACTCATTAAAAACGAATGTCCTTTTTGTAGAAATATAATATCGGAAAAAAAAGAAGAAGACTCGTTTGACGAAACAGAGAATGAATATAATGATGTACATTTTGAAATGTTAGTCATGGAAGAAGATCGTAGATCAAGAAGAAAGATTAAAAAATTCAAAAAACAAGAAAAAAGAATAATGAAATTAATGCAAAATAATAAAGAAGTATTTGTTACTATAAACCATAATACATTCAGGGTATTATCAAATATTACTGATATTTAATATTTGCATATAGATCTACATCTTTTAACTTTTGGCGGATCTCCAGAATTACAAGATCCACTTCTTTTCATAACCAGAGGAGTTACTGGATTTACTCCTTGTGAAATAGATTCTTCTGGTATATATTCGCTACCATCGCGTCGACTAGACATTGTTCTAGACGCAATTCTAAGAGCTCTATGTATATCTCCTCTGCAGTCAACACTATGAGACGCATGTAATGTAATATTTTCTCCAGTTATGTATGATATATCAGCCCCTATAAATACCATTTTAATTGTAAAATTTTCATCAATTTGTTTCTTTTTGTCATTTAATGTATCAATTGTGTAAAATTTACTACTGTTTTCTTGTCCATCTGTTATAACAGTTAGTGTAATATTTCTGTACATTTTATTTTCAAGAATCATATCATAAGCGTTTCCAATCGCATCGTACAACGCTGTTGATCCTTTTGTGATTATATCTGTATTATCAATTTTTTCAAAATTTTCAAATTTATCTTCTTTAAACAGTTCAACTTCATTATTAAATGTAAAAACTGTAAATAAATTATCGGATCCTTCTTTCTTCTGTTCATTTACAAGTTCATTAAACCCTTCAATTAGATCTTTTTTATTTTGCATCATCGATCCAGATTTATCTAAAAGCAAAATGTCCCAATTCGCCATTTAATTAGATATTTATAATATCTTTATATATAATTGTAAAAATAAGCTAAATCTTCATCAGAAATATACTGATTAAATAAATTAGATAAGAATCTATAATTAAGAGGCAAATTAATATTAAACTTACACGTATTCATATAATAATAACATAAGCCCCCGTCCATTTCTCTATTAACATTTTTGATCAAAAAAGGAACATCTGTTGTTTTGATTAATAGTGTTTTTAACGCGTGTTTATTTCTAGGTTTTCTTTCTATACATGTACCAAATTTACTCATTGTTACTATTGTCACATTTGGAACGACAGTAATCTTTTTAACAATTAAATCTATAAAATTATTTTTAATGTGTTCAATAGAATTAAAATTGTCCCTGCTTATTTTGGCTATATTATAAATGTCATTTAATTTTAATTCACTTGAGACTACAGCTAAACAACCAGAGGACGCACAATAGTATTCTTTTGTTTCAAAATATCTAATTTTAGAAATAGAATACCAAACCCCAGGTATACCACCGGGGGGCACAGAAACACATTCACTTTCAATTTTACCAGGGTATGTAATCATTGATAAAAATAGAATAAATCCACATAGTAAATATCTATAAGTCATTATAATTTGTATAATTTTATGCTTTAAATAACATATTAAAATATACATTTAATTTAAATGTCTTATATAACTAGGCACTTTGTAAACAATAAATTTGGTTATAAAGGAGCAACAAAAGACGATATTCCTCGAATTAAAAGTCTTAAAATACCTCCGATGTGGTCCAATGTTAAAATAGATAAATCATCTAAAGCTAAAATACAGGCAACTGGTTATGATTCTAAGGGTAGAAAACAATACATTTATAACAAAGACTTCGTAGAAAAATCTAAAAAAAATAAATTTAATAAAATGAATTCATTTGATTATAATAAGTATTCTAGGGTGATAAAACACTACATCGCAAAAAAAGATCTTTCAAGAGAGTGTGTAATAGCAAATGTGATTAAACTAATGGAAGATTTGTGCATACGTGTAGGAAACGACTCTTATAAAAAAGAAAATGGGACTTATGGAATATGTACTTTACTTAAATCTCATTTTAAGAACAATACGCTGTCTTTCATAGGTAAAAAGGGTATATTACATAACAAAATAATAAGTAATCATGATAGTATATGTTTTATAAACAGGGCTCTTAGAATAAAAGGTTCATACTTATTTTATGATATAAATTCTAGTAGAATACATTCTACTGATTTGAACGATTTCTTAAAAACAAAAGTTCAAACTAATATAACCTGTAAAGACATTAGGACTTATTGTGCAAATAAAATTTTTAGAAAATTTATGAATAATATTAAAAGAGGTGCTACTGAAAAAGAAAGAAAAACTAATGTATTAAAGGGAATAGATTATACAGCAAATGAACTAGGAAATACTAGAAAAGTTTGTAAAGATTCTTATTTGTGTCCGAATATAATCAATAAATATATTTAAAAGCTTATATTATTATATAGTATATGATTTCTGTATTTACAATTACAATTCCGTTTATTTTTTCAATTTTCATAATTTCCTAAAATTATACCATATTATTAAATAATAATTTAAACTATTTATTACTTAATAAATGGAAGATAAATTAGAAAAAGGTTATGGTGTTGTAATAGAAGATATAATAGAAAATGTATTTATAACTCTTGCATTAGCATTTTTCTTTGAGAGTAAAGTACCAACGTTGAAAAAAGCTATAATAATAACAATGGTTACAGTATTTTATTGGATAGTTATATATAAATTTTTAAGACCTCTTTATTCTTGAACAACGTTTTTAAGATAAAAACTTTCGCCTGATATAGCAAAATTAATTAGTTGTGCAGGACTAAAAGTATTGTTTTCATATGTAACTGTAAAAACGACAATAAATCTTCTTGCATACTCTAAATTTTAATAAAAGTAATCTTTTAATGCTTTTATTAAAATATTACTTATTATCAAATGATAAAGGTAAAAAGTTTTAAGAAACTTAAATCTGGTAAGAAAAAGTATGAAATTACATTCGAGAAAAACGGGAAGACTTATGTGCGTAAATTTGGCGCCGCCGGAATGTCGGATTTCACAATCCATAAAGATCGCGAAAGAAGAGAAAGATACATTTCTCGTCACAAGAAAGATCTTAGAACAGGTGATCCAATGAAACCCGGATATTTATCCATGTATATTCTCTGGAATAAACCAAGTCTAAAAGCCAGTCTTGCTGATTATAAACGTAGACTTAATGTTTACAATCGAACAAGTAAATTTCCAACTGGTATTTCTGGAAGTAAAAAGTTATCTTTTGGAACAATAATTCCATTCGAAGAAACAAGTCTTAGAAAATTACCCACCGATCTTCAAAACTTAATTCAAAGAGATGTATCGTCTTCTGACATCCAAAGAATACAAAGAGGCAGAAATGTAAGAAAAATACCTGCTAATATAATGACTAAAAGATTTCTTAAGCAGCTTCTTTGGAGGATGAATGCTGAATATGAATCTCCAGAGTATGCAACCGAACAAATGACATCAGACTACGGAGAGCCTTGGCTTATTTTAAATCCAGGTAGAACAGAGACGGCGCAATGGCTTTATTACGCAGCTGATATATTGACAGCTAAAGATTTTGATGATGATGATCTCTGGTATTTATGTTTAGATCACGTTGTTGATGAATTTGAGGATTTAGACCCAGACGTCAACGTATATCAAGGTCAAGTAGCTGCAAATATAACAGCATCTCAGGACAATGTAGAAATACTTTTGGGTAAAATAGGACATTACGTAGATTATGATGAACCTAGATGGTACAATAGGGCTTTAGTTTGGCTTAAACAAGAATATGCTACTGGAAATGCTTTTGGTAAGAAAGGAGGCTCTAAGATACCAGATAATGTAATAAATAAAAAATTATACGCTTCTATAAAAGCCAAAATCAAAAGATCTATAAAAGGAAGAAGATGGGGTGCGTATGATTCGGGAAGACTTGTAAGAGAATATAAAACAGCCGGAGGAGGTTACACTGGTAAAAAGGGGAAAACAGATCTTGGAAGATGGTATAAAGAAAAGTGGGTAGACGCATGTGCTTGGCCAAAAAGAAAACCGTGTGGAAGAAAAACAAAAGAAAAGATAGCTTATTGCCGCCCAAGTAAACGTATAGATTCAAAAACGCCAAAACTTGTGCAACAGTTAACAAAAGCTCAAATAAAGTCTAGGTGTGCAAAAAAGAAAAAATCTCCTATGAAAAGAGTAACTAAATTTGGACAAACAACCCCAGATGTTGAAATAGGAAATGGATGGGTAATCCATTGTAATTTTGTTCATGGGATAGGACCGCACGCTACATTAAGAAGAAAAGATATAGCAGGACCAACGCGCGATACTGATCATGCTTTTAGATATGGAATTAAACAAGCCGGTCAAGCCCCTGAATTTTGGTCTAGCGGTCCCTTAGCGAAGGGTTTACCAAGTCAGCAATTTCAAAATTTATTGATGAATTATTATTATAATAATTGCAGAGGATGGCATCTAGCAAAATTGCCTCCTTCTTCTCCGGCGCCTGGTTATCTTCAATTTGGGGCAACACAAGAAGTTATAGACAAAATGAGACAACAGATGTATAATCAAATCATGGCATCTAGTGATGCATCAAGTGGGATTGAAAATGCTATTTCTAAAAGATGTAAAAGGGGATTCCAAGATTCCTTCTGTCAAAGCATATTTACAGATTTACTCTTATCAATTTATTACACTATAGTTAAAAATTCAGTATTAACTGATAATAGAAAGCAAAACATTTCAGAAATGGAAAAGTTTATACCAAATAATTTCAAACCAACCTTATTAAAAATTAATAAATCTCAATTTTCAAAAATAGATGAAATGTTATATTCTTTACAAGATCATACATACGGTACTTTTAAGAATGCAAGAGTAGCAAGTCTAATTTATGAGTACATTCATGTTAAGTAATTAAACCCAAACAATGATAAATTATAAATTATAAATTATTGTTTTGGTTATAATATTTTATTTTATCAATTATTAGTGTCTTTGTAATAACCATGTATGACCTTGGACTTGGTTGCCCTGAGGAGGATTTGGTCCCATAAGAGCCGCAGAAATAGCTTCATTTCTACCCTGTGTATTAACAGTAAACATTTTTCCGCAACCATTTACTAAAAATTTAGACTTACCATCACCGCAACCAGAAGTTACTCCACTTCTAATAGCTACACGGGTACCATTTGTTAAATAATCTCCCTTTGGTTGAAGAGTTTGAGTTAAACGAGATACAGCGCTTTCTCTCGCTGACTTTTCGTCATTTATAGCCTTTGTAAGATCAGACTGCATCTTGGATATATAATCATTAATATTTTCAACAGTGTTATCTGATAAAATTATATCTCCACCCTGATTAATTCCAACTATTCTTCCACTTGTGTTACTCCCAGTTATCATGGAAAATTCTGGGTTGAATACTAAAATATAAGCAATTAGTATAGCTAAGGCAATTCCGATGTAAATTAAAAAAGTACGCATTTTATATTAATATAAGAATATATATTATTTTAATATAAAATGGAAGAAGTTATACCTGCTCTTGGGGCTGGAATAATTTCAACTATAATTTGCAACCCACTGGACATGCTTAGAGTAAATTATCAACTCAATAATAGTATACATTTAAATGTAAAATACTTATATAGAGGAATAAGTTATGGTATAATAGCTGTACCATCTTTTTGGACAATTTATTTTCCATTTTATAAAAAACTCAAAGAGACTGATTTACCAAAACCTATTGCATCTTACGTATCTTGTTGTACTGCAAGTACAATCACTACGCCTTTTTGGGTTTTACGTCAGAGGTTACAAACTGGAAAAACTTTAGAAAACATGAATATTTATAAATGTTACAGAGGTCTTTTACCTACATATATTATAAACTTAAATTTTACAATTCAAATTCCGTTGTATGAATATCTTAAAGATAGATCAAATAATTCTACCTTTAATACATTTTTAAACACTTCGATATCAAAAACAGTTTCAAGTTGTATATTTTATCCAATCGATACAATTAGAGCTAAACTAAGAAATTCTGATTGTATTAGAAATATGAGAATCGTAGACTACTACAGGGGAATTAGTATATATCTTCTTAGAAGTATACCTTATCATGCTACTGTTTTTTGTTCATTTGAATTTATAAAAAATTTGATGTAACTCATAGCTTGTAGATAACAATCGGCTAGATCGTCTTTCTTTTTATGTTTTTCAAAAAAAGATTCATGAGTAGTTATTAGTTCTCGAGTGTGAACAATTCCTAAATTTTTATTTTGTCTATATTTATCTTTAGTTTTGTGTTCTATTTTAGTATCGCAACACTTAAGTTTGTACTTAGCTGGATAAAATATTACTTTACAGTTTTTAGATAGCTCGTGTTGTATTCTTAATACAAAATATACATATAACGCAGTTGATATATTTCTCATCTTTGGGTTGAAAGATGGCTGTTTTTCCAGTAGAACTATATCAGCTTCAGTTAAATATTCTAGTGAATCTATTTCTTGTATAACTCTTAGTATTTCATTTTCTCCACTACAATCTAAGATATTCCAATCAAGTATACATTTACATTCTGAGTCTATCATACAGTATGCTAAATTTTTAATACCAATGTCAAAAGAAAGTATAATCATTAATATTAATTATATAGTTTTATTTGTTTATATTAATGAGAGGTTTTATATCTACAAGTTGATTTTTCTTTTTATTTGGTTTTTTAACACCGTTTATATCATTTATGTCCCATGATATAAAAATTTTATCGTTACCTAATATTACTGTGCAAAATCCTTCTTTTTTAAATGTATAATAGAGAAATGATGTAACGTCGGCTACGTTATACACTGGTGCACCAAAAACATAAGAAGGAACCGTGTAGACGCATCTCATTTCGCCGTGTTTTGTCAAATGGGTTATTTTTTCCGTAAGTTTATTTAAAATGTCTTGTTTAAGCGCTACATAACGAGAATGTTGTCTCTTTTGTAAATTTATAACTTCTTTTAAAGAAGACATCTATAATATTATAAAAGAATTTAAACTATTTAAAAAAGCGTAGGTTCTTTCTTATCGTCTTCATCGGAGAATTCTTCTTCAGAATTGTCTTCTATTTCTTCTTGTTTATTTATCTTAAACGCATTGTCTTTCTTATTTTTAAGATCTTTAAAATCTTCAATTTCTGGATCAAGTTCTGGTTCTGAGTCTAAATCTTCTTCTGGTTTATTAAACAGTAATTCATCTTTTAAAGTACCCGGTTCTATTTTCTTAGAAATAGGCCTCTGAATAGGTATTATAGGTATATTTTTCTTAACACCCGCGTCGTCATCGACTTCTTCGTCTGAGTATTCATTTAAGTCTGGTTCTTGCTCTACTATATCTTCGTTATCAGGATAAGCCGGTTCTTCTTCATCAAAAACCCCAGATAGATATTCATTTAGAATGTATTCTATGGGTATTTGATTTGCTATTGTTTCATTTATAGACATGTTGATTATTTCAAATATTTTAGTTTTGCTGTCTTCTATTATATCAGGTGTATAATAAATACATTCAGAACAATTGATTATTATTTTGTGTAAAAATGTATTTAAATTTGGTACTTTTATTTTAACAGATTTATCGTCACTCTTGAGTCTAACACATGCTAAAATCTTAACATGACTAATAAAAATAGCTGTTACCAAGTCCATCAAATATGGATATTTAGAATTAATAGCGTGTAGTTTTTCATCAAGTTTAAAACTTGCCCAATTTGGAACAGCTTTTAGTTCTTTTTGAAAGTTAGAGTATGAAACAAGTCTACGAATGTTATTTTTTTGAGACTCTGTGTATAGCTGTTTAATTATATCATATATACCGCCCTGAATAGTAGATATCAATTGTTTTGTATATTCTTCTTTTGCTGCAACTAATACATTAACATTAAGGGTTTCAACCATGTTTATAAGATATAATTATTTTTAAAAGTTCAATTTAAACTTCAAAAAAATAATTGTATAATTATAAATATGTGTACTATCTCTAAAAAAAGAGTGAAATGGAGTATAGAACCTGAATTTATAAAACAGATTAAGACATCATTAAATAATGACAAGGATGAAAGAGCTGGAGTTCTTCTATTCACCGACACTAATTGTAAAGATGGAGTTTGTGATAAAACCAGCACTAAATTTAGGATAAATAAAGGAAACGGAGCGAGTGTATATACACCAAGTGGTATTATAAATTTTCATACACATCCAAGAAGTGCTTATTTAGGCGAAAACGCTGTTTATGGTTGGCCATCTGGGGAAGATATGCGTCAGTGCATAAATTTTGCAAAAGATGGAACATTAATTCATATAGTATTTACCCTAGAGGGCGCTTATATAATCAAGATCAATAAAATACTTAATCAAAAAGATGCAAAAATAATGGAAGAAATGTTTAAAAACACACATATATACAGGAGTGCAAATCAAGCTACACAATTGAAAAATTTCAGGGAAACCTTTGGAATACCAGGAAAGACTACAAAAGAAATATGGTTAAAACTTGCAAATGGCCTAACATTAAATAAATTATACACGCTACATAATTTAATTAATAATAAAAGATTGAAGGTACCTGATAATAATGAGAATATTTTTGAAGTAAGTTTGTCACCTATAAATAATACATTAACTTTTAGTGCTAATTATATACCTGAAAAATGCCACATAATGAATTTTAAGAACAATTGATCTTCTGGGAAGATTCTTGATCTACCTTAATTATTTCAAGTGTTTCATAAAAGTTAATAAGTAATCCATTTGAACAACCAGTGTTTTTAAGATACTTTCTGAGTTGCATTATTTCCTTTGAAGCAAGCCTAGTGCTTTGAGACTTTAATTCCAGTATGTATTCTATATTTCCCATTTTATCATATATGACAATGTCTGCTCTTTCGAAACCTACATAAACGCCTTTATAATGTATAGGAATCATAACTTCTGTTTGAACAAGATAACCATATAAATTTAATTCTACATATAGAGCAAATTGATATATATTTTCTCTATAATGGTTTCCAAGTTCACTTTCTACTGTACGTATACACTTTAGTATTTCTTCCATAATAAATTAAATAAATATTGTCTTTAAATTATTCTTTTCTGGATCTTTTTTGCAATCTTCTAGTGTTTTATCCAGAAGTCTTTTGTTCCATTTAGCCTTTTCGTGCCTAGCTTCGTAATAGTATTCATTATCAGAATCATTTTCATTGAAATTTTCAGGGCTTTTTAAAATAGACAGATTTCATCTAATTTTTTTGACAATGGGTCTCCGTCTATTGGGTTCTCATGATCTGACAAGTCTTTTATCATGTATTCATCAAATTTAAAAACCTCTTCTTGTTCCTTTGGTTTCTTAATCTTAAATTGAGAAATCTCCCATCTAATAAAAAAAGAATGTTTAGTATATACAACCGCGCTACATTTTAGTAGTGTTATGCCTTCTATCTCTGAAGGAAGATCATCTACATTCACCTGGTCTCTTTTTGTTTCGTAAAAATAGGTATCTTCGTCATAAAAACAATGTAATACATTATTAACAAGAGCCTCTTTATAAATAGATTCACAATCTTCTACGTTTATTTCTTTACCAAAGAAATCATTACTTTTTTCAGATGTAATTTCTATAACAGCTTTTGAAACTTCTCTTATAAAATTAGCAGTCTCTTCGTCGATTACAAGCTTTGCTTTGTTTTTATCTTTATTTAATGTAAGAGTATTTTTACCCACCTGTAAGCTTATTTCAGAATTTTTATACATTACCTTTGAATAATAAACATTTTTATTAGTATTTACCGGATCGTAGACTTCAATTTCGTCTTTAACAGTACCCATATTTTAATTATCTTTTATATTTTAATTAAAATAATGGAACGAATGTTTTTATTTAACAAGAAGTAAGCTTTTAAGATTAAATTGGCCTTTGTCGCAAGTAAAAGAACATATCATTTTTCCTTCCTTTTTAATATTTTTAACATTAATCAATTTACTATTTTCATCATAAAATTTACTAGTTTCTGTTAAATTTACTATAATATTTTCATTTCTCATACAATCAGTTGCGATGTCTGTTATTTTAAATAGTCTATCTATATATCCACATATGTTCATAAATAAATTATGAGACTCAGAATGTTTATTTATATTTAAATATAATAAAGATTCTTTTAAATTGTACATTATAATGGGGCTTTTAATTTCCAATGTTTCTTCTTTATTCTTAATTGAAAAATCTTCGCATAATCTTAAGTCCAATAAATTAATTTTTTTATAAGATAGCATCTTACTTATATAACTATAAATTAATTTATTAGCATTAACGTATAATTTATACGATTATGTATACATACCAAATGGAGGAGAATCTTGTTTCCCCTTTTTATTTTCTACAAAAATAGCTAAAGCTTCTTTGAATTCATCTATAGATATATTATATAAATTTTCCTTTCCAAAATTATTACGAGCATTTATGAATATAGCTTTTTCTATTATATTATTGATGTCTCCGCCGTTTCCAGTAAATAAAGATAAATTTGGACTTATAAGTTTAATTAAATCGTCTTTTTCACAGCTTGTTTCCCATTCTTTTTCTTCTATACATTTAAAATATATTTCAGACAATTCTGATGCTGTATAATTTTCAATGGTAAATGTCCATGGAAATCTTCTTCTAAGACCAGGATTTAAAGAAAAGAAACACGAATCTAATTCCTTTTTATAACCGGCTATTATACATATTATTTTATCTACATTTTCTGTTAAATACTGATTAATTGTGTCGACACACTCTTTTGCATACATATCTTCTTGACCAGAATTTGAACCAAGAGAATAAGCCTCATCTATTAACATTACACCATTTTTACATCTACCGAGAGTTTCCATTGTTTTAATAGTTGTACCTCCGAGGTATTCAGAAATTAAATCCGCGCGCCTAACAACATTAAACTTTGTCTTTTTAAATATTCCCAATTTTGAATAAATTTTAGATAATATATGAGAAACCGTTGTTTTACCAGTCCCCGGTGGTCCTTCTAATACAGTATGTAGCATTACACTTTCATCTATACCCTGTACAAAATACAGTATTTGATCTATTAATTGAGATTTTAATTTTTTAAGACCTATCATGTTATTAAGGTCTATTAGATCTTGAAGTATATTAGGTAACACATCCATCTTACTTGGGTAAAATCTACGATACATCCTTTTTGGTAATTTTTTTTCTGAATAATCTTTTATCATTTCTATTAATTTGTCTAAATTTGTTAGATTATAACTTGTAATATCAAACATGTTTTCATCAGAATCTGAATGATGGCCCAATTTCCTTTTCATGTTATAATTACAAATATATTATTTTTTAAAAATATAGAATGACCGTAGATAATTATATTTCAGAAATAAATGAAAAAGAAGGTACAAATATACGCAAAATTGTAAAAATATTTGAGAAAAAACTATTGAAATGTTTTAAATTGTACGAAGACAATGTTGGTTTTGAAGACTACAAGATGAACGATTATGATTATATTGTTTTGTATATTCTCTGGACATATGTTAAAAATTTAAAAATTGAAGAATATTTAGTAATAATGTACTCATATTACAAACTAGAAGAATTCTATTTTCCTGTAAACCTTTTTGAATCTCAAAGATGCATAAATATTCTATCAGATACAAATATAATTAACGTACTTGATAAATTAATTAAACAAGATTAAAAAATATTTTGTTACTATTAAATGTATAGATTAAGATTTTATCAAGATAATATGCCCCCTGTTTTAAGCGACGGAACTAGTGATCTTAGTATTTCAAATTATATTATAGGAGCCCCAAATGATCCTCATTGGATGTTATATCCAAAAGATCAGTATTTAACTGCTAGAAATATGTTTCCAATAGGTTACGCCTTTACAGACTACCAGGCAGATGCAAATCATTTCATATATTATATGCCTGAAAATAGTGGTCCAACATGGAACTATTCTAGACTTTTAAGAGACCATTTTGAAGTTATTCATGGTTATAGACAGAAAGCAATTCGCGAAAAACAACAAAAGGAAATTCAAGAACGAGCTGAAAAAGTCCAACAATTAAAAGGACTTTTAAATGAACAAAAACAGCTACTTAAAAAATTTAAAGATGAATTGCCAAAGTTGAAGTCTAACAGAGATAGAGCTATAAGATCTGAAACGCGATCTGGTACTCCAAGAGAAATAGCTGAAGTAAATTATGACAACAGGAATCCTATGTATGTAAACACAGCTGGTAGTATAATAACCATAGAGTCTAACATATCTACTCTTAAAAACGAACTTAAAAGTTACACAGATTAATAAATGTATATGAAAAATTATTTCACTGACAATTTAATTGTACCGGAAACTGTTTTAAGTATTTATACAACAAAGCAACAGGCTATACAAATTAATAAGATAATTAAAATGTATTCAACTTCAGATTATATTATAACAGATGCAACGGCATGCATAGGCGGTAACTCTTATTATTTCTTAAAAGATTTTAAAAGTGTTAATCTTGTAGAATCGGATATAAACAATTTTAATATATTAAAGGTTAACACAAACCATCAAACAAATACTTTTAATTGTTCTTATAACTGGGTTAAATTTATGTTAAAACAAGATATAGTATATCTAGACCCTCCTTGGGGAGGAGCTGAATATAAATCAAAAAGAAAAATAGACTTGTATTTAGATGATATAAACGTGTTAGACATTATAAATGAAATATACAACTATACTAAAATTGTTGCACTAAAAGTACCAAATAATTTTAATACATTTAGAATACAAAACAAATTCTGGGATTTTAAAATTTATAATATAACAAAAAGTAAAAAATGTATTTATAAAATTATAATTTTTTACAAACTTATTTAAAGAAATATTATATTTAAATGTATAAGTAAAATACCTGTACGGTTGCCCGAGTGGTCTAAGGGGG